>Ga0190270_10000237_pt1 | contig 24220 bp, 15 predicted proteins | sample Popmic320T_FD_133748 | JGI IMG/M metagenome (GOLD analysis project Ga0190270, IMG submission 133748) | Populus adjacent soil microbial communities from riparian zone of Weber River, Utah, USA - 320 T | ecosystem: Environmental > Terrestrial > Soil > Riparian zone | place: USA: Utah | collected...
AAGTCTGGAGTCCGGAGTCTGGGGTCTGGAGTCGAGTCATACCTTCGGAGAACGTAGATGCTGCGCTAGTCTCAACGTCATTCGGGATACTTCGTCAAGCAACGCATAGAGCTTCGCTTCACGAGCCTTCTGCCACGCATGAATCTCTTCGAAACTCTTAAAGCTCGCCACTCTAAAGCCCCCGACTCTAGACTCACGACTCTGGACTCCCGACTTTCCTACGGTTTCTTCGGGCATTTCTCAGGTGGAATGCCGGCGCAGATGTCTTCCAGTTTGTGGTAGCCATCCTTCACAACCGTGTCGAGTATGTTGTTCCGATCCACTGCGACTGGCTCAAGCAGTATTGCCGGAACTTTCTTAAAGCCGTTGTCGATGGTTTCGGTGGTCGCGACCTTCTCGCCGCGGGCCATCTTGAGCGCAGCCTCGACAGCTCCGTAAGCAAGCGGCTGAATTGATTTGTAAACTGTCATCGTCTGCTTGCCTTCGGCAATAAGCTTCAAGGATGCGAGATCGGCGTCCTGGCCCGAAACGAGAACCTTCCCAGCCAGGTTTTGGCCTTCAAGCGCTTGCACCGCGCCGCGAGCGGTACCGTCGTTTGACGCGACGACCGCATCGACCTGGTTGTTTACCAGCGTCAACGCGTTTTCCACGATCTTCAATGCTTCGTTTGCCTGCCACTCCTTCGCATACTGGTCGGCAACAATCTTGACGTCCCCGCGATCAACCGCCGGTTTGAGAATATTCATCTGGCCCTGGTGTAATAGCAACGCATTGTTGTCAGTTGGCGAGCCGCCCACGACCACAAAGTTTGCCGGTTTTTTACCCACATGATCGAGCAAGTATTTCGCCTGCATCTCCCCCATCTTTACTACTTGATGCGAGAGATACAGATCCACATCGGAATTCTTGATCAAGCGGTCGTAAGAGATTACCGGCACACCCTGGCGGTGCGCGGCTTCAACAATCGAGGCAGCAACGTCGCCGTTATGTGGCGCCACAATCAGCACGTCGACACCCTGGGTCAAAAGGTTCTCAGCCTGCTTGATCTGGAGGTTGTCATCCCCATTAGCGACCTGAACATTGACCTGTATGCCAAGCTCCTTGGCCCGCTTCTCAACCAGGTCTTTGTCTCGCTGCCAGCGTTCCTCCTTCAAGGTGTCCATTGAGAACCCGATACTGACCGGATCGTTTGGTCCTTTTACCTTTCGCGTACCGCTGGTGCTGTTGGTGGGTTGGTTACTCGATACACAGGCGCCGGCTAACAGGGCGCAAAGTAGAAGCAAAACGCTTAGGGTGGAACGTCTCATCAGAAACTCTTCCCTTCTTATCTATTCGGATTCCTTAACCACGACAACAAACGCAGCGCGTAACGCCTACGATAAAGCGCACTGATCTGCGTGGCGGTCAGCAAGTGTGTAAACGATGGTCGCCTGTTCAAGTCGACCGGCGTTGTAACGGGGCGACAGCGCAGGTCAATCGAGACGCGTGTCCGAATCAAAATGTCCGATCGGGGCCCCAAGCTTACCAGAGTCTACCCGGGAAATATAATCGTTTTTTGGTGATTATTCCCGTGTTACTATGTGTGCCAGCGCACATACGCATCGCCTCAACTCTGTTAACTAGGCACGCGCCTATTCCTATTGCCTTCCCCCAGAAAGCAAGAGTTGACTTTGGGAGACAGATCCCAACACATCAAAGCTACCGCTTGACCTGGGGCGCGAAGCATGTTGCAAACCGTCTGGCCTAGGAGGGCCATCTTATGAATCGACTTGGTTCCCGTTTAACCCGTGTAATTAGTTGCTCGCTTTTCGTTGTATTCGCTGTAGTGGCAGCCAACGGTCAATTCAAAGCTGGAATTCAAGGGACGGTGTCTGACACGGCAGGAGGGCGTGTCCCTGAAGCCAAGATAACGCTCACCAATACGGAAACCGGCAGAACGCAAGAGACGACTACAAGTGATGATGGCTTTTATAAGCTCTCTGGACTGCCACCGTCGACTTACAAGCTCACGGTTGAGAAAGCCGGCTATAAGCAAAAAGTATTTGATAGCGTTGTGATCAATGCGGAAGCGGTACAAGGAATCGATGTTTCCCTGGACGCAGGTGATGTGAGCGCAACGGTGACGGTGACGCAGGACACGGCAGCCATCCTGGCGACGGAAAACGCTAATATCGATCGCGCAATCACAACTCAGGAGATTCGAACTCTACCGCAATTCGGGCGCGACCCTTACGAGTTGACGCGTTTGACTCCAGGAGTGTTTGGCGACTTCGCCCGAGGCGGCTCTGGTGGGGCGGTGAATCTGCCTAATCAGTCAGGCCCGGGCGGTTCAAACAGATCGATTTTTCAAACGGAGAACCAGCCGCAAATATCTGCCAACGGTCAACGCGTTTCGGCGAACGATTACCAGATCGACGGCACCAGCGTAAACAGTTTGACGTGGGGCGGTGCTGCGGTGATCACGCCCAATCAGGAGTCAGTTAAAGAAGTGCGGGTGATCGCGAATAACTACTCCGCTGAGTTTGGCCGCAATTCCGGCGCGAAGGTCCTAACAGTCTCTCAAAATGGAACCAACGACTTTCACGGAAGCCTGTTTCTTAAAAACAACAGCCCCGGGCTCAATGCGTTCAACAAATACGGCGGCGTTAACAATGCACCGCCAGTTCGAAACAACCAGCACTTCAACCAATTTGGCGGTAGCCTTGGTGGGCCGATTTACCTGCCGCGTTTTGGTGAAGGCGGCCGTTCTGTGTACAGCGGAAAGAATCGTGCCTTCTTTTTCTTTTCGTACGAGGGTCTGCGTAGCAATACGAGCACGTCATTCAATTCGTTTGTTGAGACGCCGGAGTTCAGAAACTTGATTCAGGCCGTAAGACCAGGCAGCATCACTGCCCGAATCCTGGGCGCGCCAGGCGTCGAGCCCCGAATCATCAGCGTAATCCCAATCACATGTGTCGCCGCCGGATTCAATGCAGGCAACTGCCGTCAAGTGCCCGGCGGATTGGACATCGGTTCACCGGCGGGAGCTACGGGGCAATACCTTAACGTGGGATCGCCAGGCGCAGGGTTCGACACTATTCCGGATGTTCAGTTTGCACAGCTTGCGACGATCAACACGAGCCGCGGAAACCAGTACAACGGACGCCTTGATCTTAACCTGACAGAGAAAGACTCACTGGCCTTCAGCAGCTATATCTCGCGCTTTGAGGGCGTACAGAGTGATAACGGTGGCAGAAGCCGGCCCATGGGGGACGTGCGAACAACACCAGAGAATTTGTTTGGATCGATTAGTTATACGCGCATCATTTCTCCTACTACGATCAATGAAGCGCGTTTCAACCTCACACGCTTTGCCTTTAACGAGCTGGAGTCTTCGCCCAACACAAACTTCGGCTTGCCGCGAATCGAGATCGAAACGCTACCGTTCGATCGCATTCGTTTTGGACCACCCTGGGCGGAAACTACCCCAGGCGTCTTCTCTGAAAAAACTTTCGAGATACGCGACACCCTTAGAAAAGTAATAGGCAATCATGCCTGGGCTTTCGGCGGCGAACTTCGCAAGGAGCAAGACGACAATGATTTGCTGGGCGGCGCACGGCCACTCTACACGTTTGGCGGACTGTTTAATTTCGCCAACGGCACGCCGCTGTTTTATCAGATCGACGCCGACCCGCGTACTGGTGGCCCACCGGACACGCAGCGCCATTTTCGCACCCACACGCTCGGTTTTTTTGCCCAGGACGATTGGAAGGTTAAGCCTAATTTGACGGTGAATCTGGGTCTGCGTTGGGAGTACTTTTCCCCGTTAACAGAGACCGACGGCAAGCTGAGCAATCTTGAATTGGGGTCCGGCGCGGCGGCTTTGACCGGCGCCAGGATCGTTAGACCTGACAAGCTTTACCCGCCGGATCGTAACAACTTCGCTCCTCGCGTTGGTTTCGCCTGGAGTCCAAGAAAAGTCATCGGCATTACTACGGAAGATAAGTTCGTCCTCCGTGGCGGCTTCGGTATTTCCTACAACCGTTTGCCAGACGTGTTGTTTGCCAACTCGCGCGCTAATCCACCGTTTATGGCCCGCTACACTGTTTGCTGCGGTACCAATAATGAATTCAGTGCGCCTTTTGCGGGCGGCATAATTATGTACGCCCTTGGAGCCAACAACACACCATTCAGTTATCCAAACAACCCTGGCCTGATTCTTACGTTTGATCCAAACACAGGAATCCCGACGAATACGCAGGGAGGGACTAAGCAGGTAGAGATTTGGGGTGCCCCCGCCAAAGTGCCGACTCCTTACGTCTATACTTACTCGCTCGAAGGCCAATACAGCTTGCCGGCGAAAATGACAGGAACCCTCGGTTACCAGGGTAGCGCCAGCCGAAAGCTTGTGCGCCTCGTAAATCAAAGATTTATTCATCCAAATGACCCAGGCACCTTCTTTGCTTCAGGCGTCTTTTTCCCAACACCTGATACCAGCGCCAGCTATAACGCATTGCTGGCGTCGGTATCACGTCGTTTCGCTGAGGGCTTTCAGTTTGGCGCAAACTACCGCTGGGCCAAGAGCGTTGACATTGTCTCGAATGAGAATCCAACGGCCTCCACGAACCCCACCTTCCCTCTCGACGTTAACCAGGAACGTGGTCCGTCGGATTATGACGCCAGGCATCATTTCGTGGCGTCGGCCGTCTGGGAGCTGCCCTTTTTCCGAAATCGCAGCAGCCTGGTAGGCAAGGTGCTGGGCGGATGGGAAGTCAGTTCGATCGCTACCTTTCACACAGGCTTTCCGTGGACTCCAGTAATTGGTAACTGCCCCAGTTTCAACAGGCCGATCGTATGCCCCGCGCGTCCCACCGTTTACTTCGGTGGCGCAGGTAACGACACTTCCAACCAGGCCTTTATTACCGGAAGCAACTTCCCCGGTGGCGGCGCCAGGTTTTTCTCGACAATTGGCGCCACCGGCGCCGCAGGAACGCCTGTAGCCGGATTGCTGCCGGGAATCGGGCGCAACTCTTTCCGTGGTCCAAAATATCGCGACATCGATCTGACGGTGGCCAAAAAATTCGGCATGCCCAACGCGTTCGGGGAAAATTCAAATCTTGAAGTGAAGGCAAATTTCTTCAATGTCTTCAACTTCCTTAACCTGCAGCCATTCGGTTTCAATACCGACAGTACCAACATTACCAATCCGAATTTTGGAAAAGCGCTTGGGGGCCTATCGGGAAGAGTCGTGGAGATTCAGGGCAGGTTCAGTTTCTGAGAACGAGTAGGCCCTGCTACGGACTGGGGGACAGAGTCGAAGGATTTTGTGCTTCCTCGTCGTCAATAGCTGCATCCTCTCGCGGTGCGGCTTTGCGGGCTTCTTCAAGGTCTTTGAAAGTTATCAGTTCCCGGCCGGCTTCTTCTTTGCGCTTCAACCGGCTAAACGTCATGAAGAGCTGGTAATGCACACCAGGATTATTTGGTTTGAGCCTGGCCGCGCGCTGAAGTACTGGTAAAGCTTGTTCGTAGCGGCGGGATCTCACCAGCAGACGACCCAGGTCGTAATTGGCGTAGAAGTGCCGTTCGCTTATTGCGACGGCTCTTTGCAGGAACGTCTCGGCCTCGGCAACTCGATTACTTTCCAGGAGCACAAACCCTAGTTGCGCTAAAACATTTACATTCCGGGGCTCGAGCGCAAGTGCCTTTCTAAATTCGGTCGTCGCCGAAGCGTAATCAGATCTGGCGCGAGCAGCAACGCCGGCAAAATAGTATGCCTCAGGCAATTTTGGAAATCGGACCAGAGCGCGACGGAAAACTCTTTCAGCATCCTCGGCCTGCCCGAGCAAGATGAAGACGCCACCGAGTCGCGCATAATAAGCAAACTTCGTTGGATCCTGATCGAGAGCCCGTTTGTAAAATTCGATAGAGGCTCGAGTGCGGCCATACTTTCTTAACGCTTCGCCAAGCATGAAATGGGCCTCGGGAAATTTTTCTCTCAGGCTGACGGCCCGGTCCCATAAGTCCGGCGCTTGCTCCGGTTGGCCGCTGGTCCATGCGATCAGTCCGAGGTAGTAGTAGGGCTCGGCAGCGTTTGCCGATAGCGATACAGCCGACTCAAACGCGCTCTTCGCTTCCGCAGTGCGTTTCAAATTAAAAAGGCTGAGTCCCAGGTTGTAACGAACTTCATAACTGTCAATTCCCAGGACCAGGGCGCGTTGCAATAGCGGCACAGCTTCAGAAAAATTCGAAACCGCGGCGTATTGCAGACCAAGATTAAGTGTAGCCTCGCGGTGATCGGGGACCTTCTTCAAGACTGACTCAAAGATTCTTATAGCTTCCTGCGCGCGACCGATGCGGGCGAGCAAAACGCCAAGATTTGCCAGGGGCGATATCGCTTGAGGATTCAGACGAAGCGCAAGCCGGTATTCACGCTCGGCATCTGTGAAGCTGTTTCGTTGGTCGAGAATTATTCCGAGCAGGTTGTGCGCATCAGCATTCCGCGGCGCAGCAGTGATTACGTCACGGAGAAGGCGCTCCGCTTCGTCGAGCTTATTCTGTTGCAGAAGTGAAGCAGCCTCGCGCAACTGGGAAGCAATGTCCGCGCTCGCCGATTGACTGGTTGATCTGGCGAAAGTTTGAGCTGAGTTGAAGACGGAACCGAGTGTTGAGGTGCAGCCTGGGCCAGGAAGCATGACCGTGGTAAGCAGCGAAATAATGATTTCCGGTATGCGGTTAACGTACATTGATTTAGGGTAAGTGCTCAACGTCGAGAGTATATTAAAGGACAGCGCTCACAACAGGCGAATTGGGCGTTGTGCGTTGCGGTCGATACTCCAGCGTCGTACCTGTGGGCTACGCAGAGCGATCTCATTAACACCGTGGCTTCAGCCCGGTGATAAGAGATGAGCGAATCAAAGGGCAACCGTTTTAACGGTTTCTTGTTCCAGAGACACACGAAACCGTTAGAAACGGTTTAGGACCAACTTAAGGGCATTTATCACCGGGCTAAAGCCACGGTGTTAATGAGATCGCTCCGCGTGGCGATTGATCCAGGCCCGGCCTGTCGTCCACTGGCAGGAAACTGGCGCTGGCTCACGCGCGCGAGGAGTAGACAATCCGATAATCCCGGGCCTATAAACACCAGGTTCCTGCAGATCGAGGGAAATCTTGTAATGAAGTTATCCAGATCACTGTTGTGCACTCTGTTTCTCGGCGTCTTGATGTTGATCTTATTGACCTCACCGCCGGCGGCACAGCTACAGCGTCGCCCAAATACTGAACAGCGTATCAATCAATTGCTCGCACGCATGACGCTGGCGGAGAAATTGGGACAGCTACAGCAACTCGACGGGCACTCTGACGGGCGATTCAAAGATGAGCACCCTGACCTGGTCCGCAAAGGTTTGCTTGGTTCAACCCTGAACGTGCGCGGCGCACGAAACACCAACACTCTGCAGCGCATGGCAATGAACGAATCGCGCCTGAAAATCCCGCTCATCTTCGGATTCGATGTAATTCACGGCTACCGCACTGTCTTCCCCATCCCACTTGGCGAGACGAGCACGTGGGATCCGGCCGGGGTTGAACGGGCCGCCAGCATTGCAGCAGCGGAAGCTCGGGCAGCTGGGGTGCACTGGACGTTTGCCCCCATGGTCGACATCGCTCGCGACCCGCGCTGGGGCAGGATTGCCGAAGGCTCAGGTGAAGATCCGCACCTCGGTTCAGTTATGGCCCGGGCACGCGTGCGTGGATTTCAGGGCACGGATTACAGCGCCAACAACAAGGTCGTAGCTTGCGCAAAACATTGGGTCGCTTACGGCGCTGCTGAAGCGGGGCGTGATTACAACACCACCGACATTTCGGAAAGAAATCTTCGCGAAGTTTACTTCCCTCCTTTCAAAGCGGCGGTGGATGAAGGCGTTGGGACCTTCATGAGCGCTTTCAATGATCTGAATGGTGTGCCGGCTTCGGCCAACCCATACACTCTCACGCGTGTCTTGCGCGACGAATGGAAGTTCGACGGTTTCGTAGTGAGCGATTACACATCCGTGGAAGAGCTTATGAAGCACGGTACGGCCGCGAACGGCTCCGAGGCTGCCGGTCAGGCGTTGAATGCCGGCCTCGATATGGAGATGGTCAGCCGACTCTACGGCAAACATGCAAGCGACTTAATTAAAGAAGGAAAACTGACACAGAGGATCGTCGATGAAGCGGTGCGGCGCATCCTGCGCATAAAGTTTCGACTCGGCCTGTTTGAAAGTCCGTACGCGGATGAGGACCTCGAACGTAGGGTGATCTTCAACAGCGCTTACGTTGCCGCCGCCCGGGAACTGGCGGCGCGTTCAATGGTGCTCTTGAAGAACGACAAGCAGGTGTTGCCCTTAAGTAAGAACCTCAAATCAATTGCCTTGATTGGACCACTGGCTGATAGTCAGAAAGATATGATCGGGTCATGGACCGGTGATGGCAGAGAGGCCGATGCTGTCACTCTGCTTCAGGGCATCAAGACCAAGTTGCCCCAAACGAAGATCAACCACGCGAAAGGCTGCGATATCCCGTGTGCCGAAACCGTTGGTTTTGAAGACGCAGTGAACGCTGCCAAAAAATCAGACGCGGTGATCATAGCGGTGGGCGAATCCGCTGAAATGAGTGGCGAGGCGGCATCACGCAGCTCACTTGATTTGCCCGGGCGCCAGCTGGACCTTGTCAAAGCAGTCCAGGCGACGGGCAAGCCGGTTGTAATAGTCCTGATGAACGGACGGCCTTTGACGATCAACTGGATTGCGGAAAACAGTCCGGCGATTCTGGAGACGTGGTTTGCAGGTTCTCAGGCCGGCAATGCAATCGCGGACGTCTTATTTGGCGACGTAAACCCGAGCGGGAAATTACCAGTCACCTTTCCGCGGGCAGTGGGCCAAATTCCAATCTATTACAACTATATGAACACGGGCCGGCCGCCGGACGCCGCGAACAAATACACTTCGAAGTATCTTGATGTTCCCTGGACGCCGCTGTTTCCTTTTGGCTTCGGGTTGAGCTATACGCAGTTCAAGATTACAGGTCTTAGTCTCAATGCCGAACGAATACGTGCAAACGGCCAACTTACCGCGACTGTCGATATTGATAACGTGGGACAACGCGCGGGCGATGAAGTCGTGCAGTTGTATATTCGCGATGTTGCAGCAAGCATGACCCGTCCCGTTAAAGAACTAAAAGGCTTTCAGCGGGTAACGCTTCAACCCGGACAGCGGACGCAGGTACGGTTTCAGATTGGCTCGAAAGAACTGGGTTTTCACAATCGGCAAATGAAGTTTGTGGTGGAGCCGGGTGAGTTCAAAGTGATGGTGGGACCGAATTCGGCAGAACTCATTGAGAAAAGCTTTCAAGTGACCGGGCCGTGAGGTCGGAAATGGTGCAATAATCCCATCAGCTTGTCGCTGGGTTCTATTGCCCCAATGGAGCTGCGTCTTTCAGCCCAGGGTTGCCGCTTCGGCTACCCTGGGTAATGGGCCGATATGAATTTCAACCGCAATGCGCTTGCGTCCTCTTTGCGGATATTATTGGCGATGACACAACCGCGTTGCGGGTTGAGATCATTTTCTTTTCCAACACCCAGGGTAGCCGAAGCGGCAACCCTGGCCTATAAGCCGCAGCCCCCTTGGGGCAACGGAGCGGCTTCGCCGCGATAAACATTCCATGTCCCCGCCACTACACAATCGCTCAATCGGATCTGTGATTCTACTTCTCCTGATCCTTCTGACGCTTGTCTGCCCTGTTTCTGCGCAATCAAGTCCGCCCGCGCACTCAACGTCGCCCTTTTCCGTTCAGGACGATGCTCTTCTTGAAGATCTCGAGCGCCGTTCATTTCAATACTTCTGGGAACAGGCGGACCCTCGAACGGGCCTTGTCCCCGACCGCGCTCGAGCAGATGGCTCGCCGTTACCAGAGAGTCACCGCAACGTAGCCAGCATCGCAGCGACCGGATTTGGTCTGACCGGTCTTTGCATCGCCGCCGAGAGACGATGGATAGAAGCTGACAAGGCGCGCGAGCGCGTGCGCAAGACACTACACTTCTTTGCCCGCCAGGCATTTGAAAAACGTGGGTGGTTCTATCATTGGATAGACGCCAAAACGGGCGACCGAAGATGGAAGAGCGAAGTTTCCTCCATCGACACCGCGCTGCTGCTGGCAGGGGTCTTAACGGTCCGCCAGTGCTTCCGAGACGATAAAGAGATCGTGGCAATGGCAACGACCATCTACGAACGCGTTGACTTTCGCTGGATGCTGAACGGTGATCCCTTGCTGCTCTCGCACGGCTGGAAACCGGAAAGCGGTTTTCTGAAATCTCGCTGGGACACCTACAGCGAAGACACTATTCTTTATTTGATGGCCATCGGGTCTCCGTCTCATTCTATATCTCCTAAATCGTGGGACGCGTTGTGGCGCGATCGCTACCGTTACCGCGGCTTTGCTTATTTCACGACGATTGGCGTTCCACTGTTCATGCACCAGTATTCTCACGCGTGGGTTGATTATCGTAATCAGCGCGAAATCCAAGGTGACCGAATTGACTATTTCGAAAACTCCGTCCAGGCCACGCTGGCGCATCACGCTTTCTGCAAGGACCTGTCACATGACTTTCCCGGATTTGAAACGAACGTGTGGGGTATCACGGCGTCCGACAGCGCTAAGGGTTATCTTGCATGGGGTGGTCCTCCACGCGAACCGGCAATCGATGGAACCATCGTTCCTTCCGCGGCGGGCGGCTCGTTGATGTTCACGCCGGAACTATCAGTTGCCGCAATGAGAACGATGAAGCAGAAATATGGGCAGAAGATTTACGGCAAATATGCTTTCGTCGACGCCTTCAATCCAAATACTGGTTGGATTGACAGTGACGTCATCGGAATCAACGCCGGAATAATTCTGCTCAGCGCAGAAAACGCCAGGACCGGAAATATCTGGAAGTGGTTTATGCAGAACGGTGAGATTCCGAAGGCAATGCGGTTAGTGGGACTTAGAAAACAAATCAAAGTACCATTGCGAAAAGCTGCTTAAGGCCTGTGTGCCTGAACCCGCGAAGCGGGTGAGAGCATGAAGCCTGGGGTGGAGCGCAGCGGAACCCCAGGTGGGCGTCCCAAAGATCGTAATAGCCCGCGTAGCGGCGACAGCCTCGACGAATCCAAGCCTGCCGCCCGCTACGCGGGCTATCGTTTCTTTGAATCGCATGCTCCTGGGGTTTCGCTGCGCTCCACCCCAGGCTTTACGCCGTCGCCCGCTGTCGCGGGCTAAATCTGTAAGTAGATCTACTTCAAGTTCCGTCGAAAGATTCGATAACCCCAGGCGTCCAACGCCACCACCGGCAACCCCACTGTTCGGTCTCTCGCGGTACGCTCCGGGTTGAACACGTCAGGCGGTAATGGCTGACCTACGTCGGGTGTGACATCCGTAAAGCCTGGTTGAGCCTGCGCTTCAATCGAGCCCACAAATGGACGGCTCGAGAGGTTGATCACCACCAATACTTCTTCATCGGGTGTGCGGCGGAGGTAACTAACAACGCGTGTTTCGTCGGAATTGTGTAACCACTCGAGCGAACCACGCCTCAGCCCATTACTGCCACGCCGCAACGCAATCATCTGCTTATAGAACCTGGGAAACTCCGGCCGTCGTTCGGCAAACGCCCAGAAGACTGGCAACTTTTCAAACAGCGCGGGAGCGCCTGATTCCGTTGAGTCACCCACCTCCATGCCGTTGTAAAGCAGTGGTACCCCGTCCAGCGTAAATACCAACGCCGATGCCGCCAACGCGCCCCGTTCACCAAAACGAGCAATCGCACGCCGCTCGTCGTGATTATCTGAAAAGCGCATATGCGTTGAATTGCGAGGCCACTCCTTCACTTCATTCTCCCAGGCGGTGCGGATGTCGCTCGCCGGTTTGCGCCCCTGCAACACGTCGGTTAACGCGCTGTGCAAAGGCCAGGAGTAATCCAGCTCAAACCCCTTAACCAGCAACTCAGCTTTGTGCGCTTCGGCCAGCATGAGGATATCAGGTTTAATTTTGTCCAACTCCACCCGCGCGTTTTCCCAAAAGTCGGTGGGAACTTCGCCGGCCACGTCGCAGCGAAAGCCATCCAGGTCAAACTCACGAATCCAATACTTAAGCATGTCCGTCATGTAACGACGCAACTGCTGATTCCGGTAGTCAAGGGCAGCGATGTCATACCAATCGTACGGATAAGTGATATTTCCCTTGGCATCGCGCTTGTAGAATTCCGGATGCTGCATCAAGACGCTGTCCCAGGAAGTATGATTGGCGACGATATCGATGATCACCTTCATCCCGCGCTTGTGAGCCTCGGAAATCAAATGCTTAAGATCTTCTTTCGAGCCATAGTCAGGATTGATGCCGTAATAGTCACGCACGGCGTACGGACTGCCGATAGTTCCCTTCTTCTTTAACTGCCCAATCGGATGGATGGGCATCAGCCAAAGGATCGTCACGCCAAGTTCCTTTAGACCATCCAATCGAGCGGTAATGCCGTTGAAGTCTCCCTGCTGCGAAAAGGCGCGCGGATAGATTTCGTAAACGACACCGTCACGCACCCAGTCGCGCGGCGCCCGCGCCTGCAGCTTCGAGACATCGCGAACGGGCGCCTGACCTTGAATCGTGAACGAACAGGACGTGAGGATAAGTACTAAGTCTAGGAAAAGAATCAGCGACGATTTCGTTATTGACTGATGCGACATTAGTAGGACTCCATTAGCTGAAACTCTTCCGGCCCGGGGGCTCACGTAAAAGTCATTGCTTGAACTCTGAATAACTGCCGGTTGGGCTCTCAAGTGGTCCTTCAAAGAGTTCGAGGTAGGGAAGGAGGGCATGCCCCCGCTCTTCGTCGCGAGTCGTAATTATTCTTCGTCAATCAGTCCGGTGCTCGGTACGGGTTGGGCTGTCCCAACTGTCGTCAACGGTTCGTGTTCATCACCATCGAGAACACTTCGGACTGGTACGGGCTTGTGGATATCGTCGACAATCAAGACAGAGATCGCCGCTATCAGAAGACTGGCCCCTCCGATCATAACAATGCGCACAGGGTCTTCACCAATCACATTGTTGATTAGCGGCGGCATGATAAAGGACATAACGACCTGTGGAATCACGATGAACAGGTTAAAGACGCCCATGTATATCCCCATCCGGAGGGGAGGCACCGCAGTTGATAACATCACGTAAGGCATTGACAGGATCGAAGCCCAGGCGATTCCGACACCCGTCATCGAAATCCAGAATCCGTACTTATTTTGAATAAAGTAAACAGAGAGCAAACCGAGACCGCCGCAAACGAGGGCGATGGCATGAACAGTCTTACGGCTCGTTGCTTTTGCGAGCGCGGGCAGCAGAAATGCAATTGCAAAACAAACAATGTTATAGACCGCAAAGCATAGGCCGCCCCATTCGGTTCCTTCCTTAAACCCCGGCGTGCCCGCATCGGTTGCCCCGAAAGCCTGTCGCGCTACCGCCAGGCCAAAAAACTGCCACATACACGGCAGGGCGAACCAGGTAAAGAACTGGACGACGGCCAGTTGTTTCATCGTTCTGGGCATTTCCCTAATCGAAGAAAAAATCTCCGCAAAGCCACCGAGCACCCCGCGGCGCTCGCGTTTCATCCGCTGAAACGCTTCCATGTCCTCAGGCGGATATTCTTTTGTAGTCACCACCGTCCAAGCTACAGCCAGCAGGAACACTACGGCACCGATCTTGAAGGCGTACTCGGTCGTCACGGGAATGCCGCTGGCCAGCACGCCGGTTATGCCAACTGCAGTCAGGATGATTGGCAACGCGTTAGCAATAGTCTGACCGATTCCAATAAAGAAACTCTGCATGACGAAACCGAGGGTGCGCTGTTCCTCTGGCAGCTTATCGGCCACAAAGGCCCGGAACGGTTCCATCGTAATGTTGATACTGGCGTCGAGGATCCAGAGCAGACCGGCGGCCATCCAGAGTGCACTGGAGTTAGGCATAATGAACAGCGCAATACTCGCCAGGATCGCGCCGGCAAGAAAGTAGGGACGGCGACGACCCAACCTGTTCCATGTCCGATCACTCATCGCCCCTACAATGGGTTGCACGATGAGGCCCGTGATAGGACCAGCAAGCCAGAGATAAGGAAGGGTGCTCTCTTCGGCGTCCAGGTACTTATAGATCGGACTCATGTTGGCAATCTGGAGGCCCCAGCCAAACTGGATGCCGAGGAAGCCAAAACTCATGTTCCAGATCTGCCAGAAGCTCAAGCGTGGTTTTTGCATTGGCGTAGTCCTGTCGGATTATGAACCGGCGATTGGGATGGCGGCTCTGCCGCTTGATGTGCGGAAGCGGCTACGCCCTTCCGGCAATGTGCTTAATTGATAATGTGGGCTGCCCTGAGGGCATAGCCCCGGATTCGAAAAACGCGATTTGCGGCGGGGCAGAGCCACCGCCGCACATCCGGCGGCAAAGCCGCGAGCGTCTTCTTAGCAGATCGACCACCTGCTCACGTAGTCGACGCTAACCTGTCTTACGTAACGCAAACTGTTAGTTTGCGGACCGTTGAATGCCACGAACATTTGCTAACCTCGAAGCAAACTAACAGTTTGATTTACTCCTTACCTGGGAGGTGTCGATCTCAAGTCTGGTGCAGCCAATATTCCCGCCGACCTTTGCGGAAGCGCAATCCGCACTTTCCCATCTCGAACCTGGAGCGAACGCATTGGTCCTAATAGATCATTCAGCAAGGTGCCATTTGCGATGCCCAAACCCGTAACGTCAAGGTCGATGGTCGCGTCTTTCTTATCGTTGTTGATGACGACAATGGCGACTTGGTTCTTCGTCTTGCGGGCATAGGCATATTGCTGGCCCGTTGTATAAAGATTAATCAGCGAGCCGCGACGCAGGGGCTCGAGTTCAGCGCGCACCCGGTTAAGTTTTCGAATATGATCAAACACATCATTCTCTTCAAGACTCCGTCCTTCGCGAGTAAACGCGTTTCGCTTATCACCAGGAAATCCACCTGGGAAATCCTTTCGCGTCGTTGGCTCGTCCGGGCCAGTCATCGCGATTTCGTCGCCGTAATAGAGCTGCGGCACGCCGCGGGTGGTCAAGACGAGGGTATTCGCCAGCTTCAGCCCTTCCAGCGTGGCGCCTTTCTCACTCATAAACCGGCCATCATCGTGGCCTCCCAGCAACGTCACAAGAATTTCGGGATTTGTATAGAGATAGTCCTTCGCCAGAGTCTTTGGGACGTCATCCAATCCCTTTCCTTCAGCGAAGGCATGGCGAATGGGATAGAAAAGGGGGAAGTCGAGCAACGAATCCAGACCCGAATCTACGCCGTCGAAACGGACCGTACCTCCCTGGAAGAATGAGGTGTGGACCACGTCACCGTCTTTGACTTCACCAACCACAGTGAACCGCGGAAACTCCCGCTTGAGCGCCCGATTCCAATCGCGCCAGAAAGCGTTTGGCACATACTGCCAGGTGTCCATTCGAATACCGTCGAGGCCGGTCGTGCCGATCCACCATAAGGTGTTCTGAATCAGGTAACGTGACACTTCCGGATCGTGCTGGTTAAGGTCGGGAAGAAAGTCGAGAAACCACCCTTCCATCGTTTCTCGCTTCAGCTGCTCAACCGGCTGTGGGTCATGCAATACCCACGTTTGGAAAACATTTTTGAGATGGTTCTTTCGAGTGCCGTTGAACCAGGTTGGAGTAGGTGAGTCGTCAACCCACGGGTGATAAGGACCGGTATGGTTCACTACCTGGTCCTGAATGATCTTGATGCCGGCTCTATGCGCGGCATCTACGAGCTGCTGAAGCTTGGCGAGCGTGCCGAAGTGTTCTTCAACTCGGTAGAAGTCCTGTGGGTTGTAACCGTGAAAGGCTGTGCTGGGTTTGTCTTCCTTCAGCTCGATATGATTCAGACCGTTGTAGTTGTCATACCACGGGGTTAACCAAATCGCCGTGACGCCCAGGTCTTTCAGATAAGGCAAACGATCGATGACGCCCTGAAGATCGCCGCCATGGTAGTAAAACTTGTTGCCACGATCGTAGATGCCGCGCGATTCAGGAGGATTATTGTTCGTCTGATCGCCGTCGCTGAAGCGATCGATCATAAGCAGATACATGACATCATCGGGTGAGAACCCCTGAAAGCGTCGGGCACGGTCCGGTGGCGGCAAGACCTCGAAACGCGCCTCAGCGTTCCCTCTCGGAGTTGTAACTCTGATTCGTCGTTCACCAGCCGGCGCGTTGGGCGCAATCGAGATGTCAGCAAAGATGTATGTACCTGCTTGATTGATCTTGGGCTGGCCAACTACCCGAAGTCCGCGCCCCAGCGGCTGCAACCTGGCGCCGGTGAGGTTTCGACCCCTTATCAGCAGGCGCACCGGGTTCATCGAGCTTTGCACCCACCAACTAGGCGGATCGACTTTGAGTATCTCGGGCGACTGCGCCGCGAGCGTTGAGACAAGGAATACGACGACTGCTAAGGACGACACGAAACGAAGGATGCGATCCTTGAGTAGTGGCCTCTCCTTTGAGTGCGACGGCCAGGCGTCGCTTTGGCCCGCGGCAGCCTGGCACCGCTTCCTCACGCAACAAGAAGCCTTATACCCAACACTGGACCAAAGCGGCGCCGGGCCGCCGCACTCCAAAGAGATCATTCTGTTCATGGGCGCCTTCATAGACATTTTAGTCCAACGTTTCACCTTCGCGTTTAGGGATCCTTCCATACGTTTCCGTCATCGCTCTTAAACGCTTACTGTGCGCAGACGTCAGCTCGTTCTGCCTGAATCGCCAGCTCCAGTTCCCGCTCGTACTGTTTGGCAGATTCATGCGTGCTTCGGTGCCCAAGCCGAGTAGATCCTGCAAAGGAACAATCGCGGTGTTTGCAACCGAAGCCAACACGGCGCGTATGAAGTCCCATTGAATTTCATCGCCGTCTGTATTGAGATACTTCAAACAGAAATCGTGCTCCAGCCTGACCTGCTCCTCGGTTCGAGTCGAGCCTGCGCCGGCGACACTATTAAACCAACCGACCGTCGTGTCGTTGTCATGGGTACCCGTGTAAACAACTACGTTCTGGTGATAGTTGTGTGGCAGATCGATATTATTCGTATCGCTGCTGAATCCAAACTGAAGGATTCGCATTCCGGGAAAACCGAAATCATCGCGCAAGCGCTCCACGTCCGGAGTAATCACACCCAGGTCTTCGGCGATAATTGGCAATTCGCCGAGTTCGTTTCGGATTGCTTCAAAGAGTGCTCGACCAGGCGCCTCGACCCAACGTCCACGCTCCGCAGTCTTATCGCCGCCGGGAATCTCCCAGCAAGCTGCAAAGCCGCGAAAGTGATCGATGCGTACGATGTCCACGATCTGTAGCGCCGCCCGCACCCGCCAGACCCACCACTTGAAGCCGTCGGCAAGCATGTGCTCCCAGTTATAGAGCGGGTTGCCCCAGAATTGACCCGTGGAACTGAAGTAGTCTGGCGGAACGCCCGCAACGACGAGTGGAACGCCGTTCGGATCGAGTTTGAATTGGTCGGGGTTGGTCCAAACGTCAGCTGAATCGTGGGCTACAAAGATAGGGATATCGCCCACAATACTGATCCCGCGTTCATTGCAGTATTGCTTCAACGCAAACCATTGCCTGAAGAAAAGAAACTGAAAGAACTTATGAGCATCGACTTGTTCGCGAAGATCTGCGCGGGCATGTGCCAACGCATCTGGTTCGCGCCTGACGAGCGCCAGGTCCCATTCGTGCCAGGCGACGCCGCCGTTTGCGGTTTTTAGCGAGCGGAAGAGAGCGTAATCATCGAGCCAGGAAGCGTTCTCTCGGCCGAAGCTCTCAAAATTCGCGCGCAACGGTGTGTCGGTAAAATGTTGATAACGTTCGTAGGCTTTTTGGAGAATGGCGTCCTTCGATGTGTGGACTCTTTCAAAATCAATTTCGTCGGACGGCAGCGAGGGCATGGATGCCAGATCGTTATCAGTTAGCAATCCATCTCTGATCAGTTGCTCGGGACTGATTAGCAACGTGTTGCCTGCGAACGCTGAGTAACACGCGTAAGGTGAATCGCCATAACCGGTTGGTCCAAGAGGCAATACCTGCCACAGGCTTTGACCCGCCTGCGATAGAAAATCCGCGAAGGCGTAAGCCTCCGGGCCAAAGTCCCCGACGCCAAAACGACCCGGCAGAGACGTCGGATGAAGCAGAATGCCGCTGGCTCTTGGGAAGTTCATTTTGTGTGCCCGACACCACTCGATACCAGCCGTTTAGATGCCGCACTTGTGCGGCCCAACACTCCGACCGTTTAGATGCCGGACTTGTCCGGCCCCGGTCTTTTGTCCTTCGTTGTAACTCCCGCAGCTTCCAACTCCTCATCGGTCCACAACCACTGCTGATCAATCTCTATCGGGACATCGCCCGGCTGATGCGGAAAATACGCTCGATAACTCGACCAACGCCACTTGCCCGGATGATCGACCAAACCGGCACGGACAGGATTGTTATGTACGTAGTTAAGCTTTTGACGGATGAACTTGCGACTCCAAACATCAACTGCCGAAAAGTCCTGCTGCCAAACCGCGTGCGTTTGGCCGGACTTCAACGGCCGCGCCAGCTTTAACTTGGCAAGGGACACTTCATGTTTTTCATCTCTCAGCCATGCCAAAATCAATGAAGCCGCTCTCCCTTTCAGTCGTCCGGCCATCACGCTGATGTCCAGGCAGAGCGGATTGACCAAGAGGTGGAAGTGATCCGGCATTAATACGTAGCCGATCAGCTTGAACGGTTCTTTTTGCCGCGTGGTTGCTAAGGCTTCGATAAACAGTAAGCATGCGTGTTCGTTACGAAATATCGGCACGCGGCGATGAGTGACTCCGGTGACGTAATGAACAAGGTTTGGTTGTTTGGATTTGAATCGCCGCATCGGTTGTTGCTTAGGTGCCCAGCGCACAAGTGCGCGTTCTAAACGGGTCTCTTAATGTATAGCGCACAAGTGCGCTTTCTAAACGGATCGTTAGTATTGATCGTCAATAAGGGATCTTTAGTATTTAAATGCAGCAACGGTTCGGGCACCAACGACTAGTGTGGCGCTACCGTTTTTGATCGGAGCCGACATACTGCCGCTTGAAAGCGGAACCAATTTGCCACCATCTCGCAATCCAATCGTTCCCGCCGGAACGGTTATTTCCTTCTGTTTATCTGCTCGATTAATCGCGATGATTACAGTTGTCGTTTTATCCTGTCGCGCAAAAACGTACGTGTCGTTATCGTAGAAAAGATCGATCAATTGTCCGCGCCGCAGTGCCGGAAGCTGGGCGCGTAAACGTATCCAGGCGCGGGTCCAGTCATACATCTGCTGCTCCTTTGGTTTGCGACCCTGTGGATCAAAAGCGCTACGAGCGTCGCCTGGGAAGCCGCCGGGAAAGTCTTGACGATTATCGGGATCGTGGCCACCCTCCATAGCGATCTCTTCGCCGTAGTAGAACTGTGGAATCCCGCGCACGCTCAAGATAAACGCCATGTGCATCATTGCCCCTTCAAGCTTTGCACCCTCAAGCGACATGAAACGATCCGTGTCATGATTGTTTTGCAACGTCGTTATCTTCAAAGGGTTGGGGTAGAGCGCGTCATACTTCAACTGGTCGCGCAGTGAACGCACGGGCGCCTTGTTGGTGAAAACCCGCAATGATGTGTTCCATAACGCAAAGTCGAAAACTGAATCCAGCTGGGTATCTATCCCGTCCCAACCTGCATGACCGCCAATGAAGAACGCAGTTTGCGCGGCGTCGCGTTCAAAAACCTCGCCTACCATCCACATTCGCGGATACTGGCGATGCAACGCATTGGATAGGTCACGAATGAAAAAACGCGGCAGGTACTGGATCGTGTCCTGTCGAATGCCGTCGATGCCGGTCATTCCCACCCACCATAGGGAGTTTTGAATTTCGTAACGCGAGACTTCGGGTTGTTCCTGGTTCATGTCAGGCAGGTCGTCGTTGAACCATCCGTCGAGTGTGTTTCTGAATTCCACCCGATTGGCGTGCGGTGAAAGGACGGTGCTGTTTTGAAATTTGTTTAGAGAATGCTTTGCGAGCGTCCCATGAAACCAGTCGTCAAGCGGTGGATCCAGCACCCATGGATGTCTTGAACCCACGTGGTTAGCTACCTGATCCTGAATCACCTTGAGGCCTGAAGCATGTGCCCTGTCGACCAACTCACGAAGGGTAGCCATGTCGCCGAACCGATCTTCAACTGCGTAATAATCGATTGCGTGGTAACCATGGTAGTAGGTGTTTGGACACCACGGTTTATCGCATTTGTTTACGCCGTTCCAATTGTCATACCAGGGCGTCAACCAGAGAGCGGTAACACCAAGCCCCTTGAGATATGGCAGGCGATTAATGATCCCACGCAGATCACCGCCGTGATAAGCGCGCGCGTTCTTGCGGTCATTGGCTTCAGGCGGAGAGTCCGCAGGCTTGTCATTCGATAAATCACCATTCGCGAAACGGTCTGGCATAATCAGGTAAATCACGTCGTCGGTGGTGATTCCCTGGTAGCGCGAGGCGAGCGGGAGGGTTGGTTCTATGCGAAAAGGAATCGTGGCCTTGCCGGCGCTTGTTTCAAGTATGAGCGGATGCAGCCCGGGACGAGCGTTTGGGTTCACCTTGACGTCGACAAAGAGGTAGTTGCCAGTGTTATTGATACGGACGGCGGTCGTTTGTAGCGCTCGCGTGGTTGGCCGGATCCGGGCGTTGCCGAGATTCTTTCCTCGAACCAAAAGCCTGACAGGATTGATTGTGTGACCTGCCCACCACGACGGTGGCTCAACTTTGATGATTTCCGGTGCGCCCTGCGGGAAAGCATTAACGCTGGCGACGCTAATGAGAATCAAGAAAACGATTTTCATACTGTTCGCCAAGGGAGTATCGGCAGTTGGTGTATGAGATTTTAGCGTCAGCATTAGGCGATTCATGTTAGCGAACAGATAAGAGGCGTATAGAGTACAAGCTTTAGCTTGCGTCGTGGCGAAGAAGCCCCACGGCTCTGTCGGAACGGTCGCGAGTCCGCAACCTGAAGGTCGTACTCTGTACGCCTGCCTGCTCAGGGTTTCGTGCTGCGCGAGCCGGTGCGAGTCGACTCGATGTCGGGTGCCGTCTGATCAGTCGCGGCGCTTCCCTCGATCGTTTCGCCAGTCTTGCGCGCCTCTTCAAGTTGCTTGAAAGTCGCTAGCTCTCTTTGCGCGTCCGCTGTTCGTTTCAAACGCGAATAGGCGATGAACAGTTGATAGTGTATTCCGGGATCGGTTTTGACGAGCTTGGCCGCGCGTTCAAGGATGGGTAAAGCTTCATCATAGAGTTTACGCCTCACGAGTAATCGGCCCAGATCATAGTTTGCCGGGAAGTGGTTTGCATCCAGCTTAGCCGCACGCCTCAGTAGTTTCTCGGCTTCCTCGAACTCGCCCCGTTCCATGTAGATGAATCCCATACTCGCGAGAGCATCGACATTCCCAGGCTGAATGGCATCCGAACGTTGGAAAAACCCAAGCGCCTCATCGAAGAGTCCCTGGGCACGTGTCACGTACCCCGAGAGATACAGAAGCGCGGCATTGCCCGGAAAGCGCTGGTTTGCCCGGTCGAACACTTCACGCGCCGATGCGTAGTGACGAGTACGAAAATGAGTAACGCCGAGGCGGATGTAATAGAGAACGTTACCTGGGTCCTGTTCGAGAGCGCGTTCGTAGAAAAGCACTGCCGTTTCAAATCTCCGGTGCTTATAGAGCTCCTCGGCGATCATGAACTGCGCTTCCGGATAGTTTGGTCTTAATACTATAGCGCGCTGCCAAAGCCCGATAGCGTTTTCGCTTTCACCTTTGGCCGCTGCAATAAGTCCGAGACGATAGAACGGTTCAGGTTCCTGAGGACGCAGCGTCGCTGCTCTCTGCAACATTGATCGAGCCTCGTCATCACGTTCCGTATTGAACAAAGAGAGACCGAGGTTGTAGAGCACTTCATATGTGTCAGGACGCAAACTGTTGGTGCGTGCAAACAACCGCGCAGCAGACGCGTTATCACCCGCGCTGGCGAGACTTAGGCCTGCAGTGAACAGTACGCTGGGATTATCATGGTTGAGACTCTCAATCTCTTTCAAAAGACGGGCGGTTTCGCCCGTGCGCCCAGCGTGGGCATAGGCATTAACCAGCATCACCGATAACGATACGTCGTTAGGTTGGCTGCCCTTCGCTGCCCGCTCCAGGACGCCAATCGCGCGAACATATTCTTTGTTGGCGACGTAGAGGGCTCCCAGGTTGAAGAGTGCAGGTCGATGATTGGGCGCAATCACTAAAGCTTTCTCAAGACTCGCAACCCCTTCTGCCGAACGATTCGCGCGGGCCAGCAGTACACCGAGATTGGTCAAGGCTGCCACCGATTGCGGCTCGAGCCGCAGAGCCTCGCGATACTCTTGCTCTGCCTCCTTCGCCCGAGCCATTTGATCAAAAACGATTCCCAGCAGAACGCGTGCATCTGGATTGCCCGGGTTAGCATTCACGTCTGCGCGCGCCAACGCTTCTGCCTGTTCCAGTTTGCCTGCACCAAGGAGCGCGGTGACTTCCCGGTGCCGGGAAGAGTCAGCAGACGCGACAGGTTTTGCAGCGGGCGACTTTCTCTTGGACTGTTGACGGCGCTGAATGACGAAGCTTGGGAGCGCCATAGTCCTCGAGATTTCGGGAGGGAGAGTTTGATTTGTTTCAAGCTGACGTTCAACGCCGGCAGGCGTGATGTCTGTAACGGTGACGAGCAGCGACAACAAACAAACGAGCTTTGCACAAAAAGCCGACGGTTTCCTCAGGATGGATTTAAGCCCGCAAAGCTGGGCGCTACCGCCCGCTACCGCGGGCTGGGCCCCGTTTCGCCGGCCCTCGAGTGATTCTCTGATGGTCATCGACTTTTTGTCCAAGGCCAAGAACGAGATCGCGTGGTTCAAACTGAACGTTGTATTTATGACTGCCTCAGAACCATTGTTTACCGCTTTGGTACCGACTGGGTTTTACTCTGAATGGTCGTACCACGCCGTGCTTCGTGGATTCGTCTAACCGCCGCCGTTTCCTGCTCGGCTTTATCCGTCAAACCTAAACGACGATAAGCCAGTGACAATTGGTAGTGGGGCTCGGGATTACCAGGCATTAACTCAGCAGCGCGGACCAGGTGGTCCACTGATTCCGCTAAACGCCCACGAGTTAGTAGGGCGCGACCCAAGGCGACGCGGGCCTCGTAAAGACTGCCGTCGATCGCTAAGGCACGTTCCAGTTCCCTGATTCCCTCTTCGCCATCGGAACCGCTGCGCCTGACAAGCAAAATGCCGACTCCTAAATGTCCCTCAGCGGCCTGCGGCGTGTTCGCAATAATCTGCCGGTAAGTTTTTATAGCTCCAGCGACGTCGCCAGTCTTCTCGAGTGTCGTCCCAAGGAAAAAGAGCGCTTGTGTGTCTGAGGGTTTAAGCGTCACTGCCCTTCGGAAGACCTTGGCAGCTTCCGCTGTATCACCAACGCTAAAGAGCGCGCGACCGTAAGTGAACTGTGCATCAAAGTGTTCAGGAGAAACTTTGACGGCCAGTTCCGAGGATTTCAACGCCGCTTGGTCTCTACCTCTCACCGCCTGAATAACCGCCTGAAGCACCAGCGCATCGGCTGCACTGATGCGCTGTGTTGACGTAGCTCCGACTTTCCGCGTTGATACTTCGCGCAGCAAATGATCAGCAGCGGCCTTCGCAAGCGGCTCGGCCTCGGCTGGTCTGCGCAAATTGAAAAGGGCCAACGCGGCACCATATAGCGCGCGCGGCTCCTGAGGTCTTAGTGCAAGCACTGAATTAAAAACGTCAACAGCTTCACCGTAACGCCTGGCTCTGAGGAGAGTTTGCCCAGTCACTAACGCCGCTTCCACCGTGGGAGCATCCACGTTCCCCTCGCGCAACCGCTCTACTGTTGCAGCTACTTCAGCGGAGGTAATTGGCTCACCCTGGGCCCAGGTTGAATTTGCGCTGGCGAAGCTGGGTGCGGCCGCCAGGAGCAGCAATGGTAATAGTCTGGTAGGTTTTAACAGCGTAACGCTTATCACAAATTCCCTGACAAGCATCTTCGCGGGTGTAGCTTGTCGATTGGTCGCAGGTTAAACGTGGGGGAAATTGTTCTGCAAGCTAGCCTGT
>Ga0190270_10000238_pt1 | contig 24161 bp, 27 predicted proteins | sample Popmic320T_FD_133748 | JGI IMG/M metagenome (GOLD analysis project Ga0190270, IMG submission 133748) | Populus adjacent soil microbial communities from riparian zone of Weber River, Utah, USA - 320 T | ecosystem: Environmental > Terrestrial > Soil > Riparian zone | place: USA: Utah | collected...
ACCTCGAGCGAGTGCGTGAGCCGGTTGCGTACGAAGTCGCCGGTGCCCGGTCCGACGACCTGGGTCTTGGCCGCGAGTCGGCGAAACGCCGCCGAGTGCACGACGCGGGCCCGGTCGCGGGCGAAGGGGGTACGCCCGGAACTGCCGTTCGACTCGGGCACGAGGCGCTCGACGTCGGCGGCGCGGTAGCCGGGGCTCGGCTGCGATTCCATCGGGTGCAGGCTAGCTGCCCGAGTGGCGAAGACGCGCAAGGTCGGTGGGAAGATGTAGGGAGATCGGCGGCGGAGGTATCGCGGAGAGATGTTCGGGTTCCTGAGGAACATGACAGGTCGATCGGGCGCCACCCGCCGCTTCCGGGTCGTCACGTTGCTTCTCGCCTTGCTACCGCTCGCCGCCGCCGCGTGTGTCGACGGAGCCGGAGCCATCGTCGAAGACCCGGTGCTCGTGCCCGCCGACGACGAGACAGAGCCGGTCGCCCATGCGGGTGACGCCGCCGACGACCCGGCGATCTGGGTGCATCCCACCAGCCCGGGCCAGTCGCTCATCATCGGCAACGACAAGCAGGGCGCGCTGGAGACGTACAACCTTGACGGTTCGCGAGAGCAGCGGATCACCACCGGCACGGCTTTCTGGGGCAACGTCGATGTCCGCCAGGGCGTGACGATCGGCGGTCAGACACTCGACGTCGCAGCGGTCTACAACGGCGGCCTGCGACTCTTCACGGTCAACTCGGCGACCCGGAGACTCCAGCTCAGCACCGACAACGGCGGCCTGCTGTCGGCACCACTCGGTGAAGGGCTGTGCCTCTACGACAGTCAGGTCAGCAACGAGCTCTACCTCTACCTGATCTCCCGTGCGAAGCGGATCCGGCTTTATCGCGTCCACGACACCGACCGCGACGGGCTGCTTCAGGTCAAGTTCCTCCGCGAGTTCCGCCTGACGTCAGAGGCCGAGGGCTGCGTCGCCGACGACGAGCGAGGCCGGCTGTATGTCGACCAGGAGGACGTCGGACTGTGGCGGTTCGGCGCCGAACCCACCGACAGTACGACCGGCACCCTGATCGACGAGGTGCAGCCTGACGGTCATCTCGCGGCCGATGCCGAAGGCGTGACGATGGTCGATACCGGCGGGCAGGGCGGATACATCATCGCGTCGGCCCAAAACATCGCGGATCCGCGGAACTCGTACTTCGTCGTCTACAACCGGGCCACCAATGCGTACCTCGGATCGTTCCGGATCGTCAACGGCCCGAACGCCGACGCCTGCGAACGCACCGACGGAATCACGGCGTACGCCGGCAACCTAGGCGCGGCGTTCCCAGCCGGGCTGTTCGTCTGCCAGGACAACGGCAACCGGAGTCCCTCGGCGAACCAAGACTTCAAGCTGACGCGGCTCGACAAGATTCTGGCGGCGCTGGGGGCGTGAGGTTTTGGCGCTGGGGACCCCTGCGCCAATAGGTTTGGCGCTGGGGACCCCTGCGCCAATACGCGACTGCGGTCAGCCGCCCGAGATGTCGCACTCGGCGTCGGCGTCGACCCGAGTGCTTTCGCGGTCGGCCAGCCAATCGTGCGGCAGGGCCACCTTGCGGGGAGCGCCCTGGCGGCCGCGCGGCTTGCCGAGCTCGTCGACGGGGTACGGCTCGGCCGGGTCGAGGTCGCCCAGCAGCCGGTCGAGATCGGCGAGCGACGACACGAGGCCGAGCTGCGACCTGATCCGGCTCCCGGCGCGGAAGCCCTTGAGATACCACGCGATGTGCTTGCGAAACTCGACGCAGCCGCGCTCGGACCCGACGTAGTCCATCAGCAACTCGGCATGCCGCCGCATCATCACGGCGACCTCGCCGAGCGTCGGCAGCGGTGGCGCGGGCTCGCCGGCGAACGCGGCCGCGAGGTCGCGAAACAGCCACGGCCGGCCGAGACAGCCTCGGCCCACGACGACGCCCGCGCAGCCGGTCTGGGTGACCATGTCGAGCGCGTCGGCGGCCTCCCAGATGTCACCGTTGCCCAAGACCGGGATGTCGACGTGATCGACGAGTCGGGCGATCGCGTCCCAGTCGGCGCTACCGGAGTAGTGCTGTGCGGCAGTCCTCCCATGCAGCGCGATCGCCGCACAGCCGGCCTCCTGGGCGATGCGACCGGCGTCGAGGTACGTCTGGTGCTCGTCGTCGATGCCGATCCGGGTCTTCATGGTCACTGGCGCGCCGTACGGCTGCGCTGCATCGACCGCCGCGGTCAGGATGTCGCCGAGGAGTCGGCGCTTCCACGGCAACGCAGCGCCGCCGCCCTTGCGAGTCACCTTGGGCACCGGGCAGCCGAAGTTGAGGTCGACGTGGCCGACTCCGTAGTCGCCACACAGCATCTCGACGGCCTTGCCGATGTAGATCGGGTCGATGCCGTACAGCTGGACCGACCGCACCTGCTCGCTCGGGTCGAAGACCAGCATCGACAGGCTCGTGCGGTCTCCCTCGACGATGCCGCGCGACGTGATCATCTCGCAGACATAGAGGCCGGCGCCCTGCTCCCGACAGAGCCGGCGGAAGGCGGCGTTGGTGACTCCGGCCATCGGCGCCAGGACCACCGGCGGTGTCACCGCCAGGGGTCCGAGTCGCAGCGTCGTCGGTACCGGCACCGCACCATTGTGCCGCACCCCTTGCATGAGCGATCAGGTCATGCCACGGGCAGGTCGGCCAGTCGCCATTCCAACATTCCCTCCGAGAGCCGGCTGGCCGAACGCCCCTGTCCTCGCAGGTATCGGACCGCGTCGTGAGCGAGCACGCAAAACGCGCCGCGACAGTAGGCGACGACCTCTTGATCCGCCGGCAGCTCAGCGAGTCGCTCTGGGAGTTCATCTAACGGGATGCTGACCGCGCCCGCGATATGTCCGGCCGCGTATTCCTCCGACGGTCGCACGTCGATCAGCGTGACCTCACCGGCCTGGGCGCGGCGCAGCAGCTCGTCGCGGTCGACCTGGTCGGTCTCGGGACCCAGGTACGCCGCGCGGGCCGCCTCGACGTCAGGCAGACGCGCGTGCGCGACCGTGCGCACCCGGGCAAAGAGGGCAGCGACATCCGGGCCGGCGAGCCGGTAATACACCTTGGTGCCCTCGCGCCGAGTCGCGACCAGGTTGGCCTGCTTGAGCGTCTGGAGGTGCGCCGACGCGGTGGTCACGCCGAGATCCGCCGCGCGGGCGAGTGCTTCGACCGACCGCTCCGCTTGCGCGAGTAAGTCGAGCAGCTCGAGCCGCTTGCCGCTGGCCAGTGCCTTGCCGACCCGGGCTACCTGGTCGAACAGCGCGGTCTTTGCGTCCCGGTCGCCCAATGCTTCTCCAATCTTCTATGGAATAGCATACGATAACCGATGCGCCGTCGAGACGTCACCCAGAGGAGCATCCGTGACCGCCGTCGACCTCCATCCGATCGTCGATGAAGGGCTGGGCAACTCGGCATACCTCGTCGACCTCGGTGACGGTCGCGCGCTCGCCGTTGACGTCAGCCTCGATCTTCGCGAGGTACGACGGACCGCCGAGCGTCTCGGGCTGACGATCGCGTACGCGGCCGACACTCATCTGCATGCCGACTTCGTCACCGGCGCCTGCCAGCTCAGTGCGACCGACGGCGCCCGCGTACTCGCATCGGTCACCGGAGATCGAACCTACGACCACACCGGGCTGCGGGACGGGGACGAGGTCGACCTCGGCGGGCTGCGGCTGCGGGCTCTGGCGACGCCGGGCCACACCCACGAGCACCTGTCCTTCGTCCTGTCCGACGGCGAGACGCCGGTCGGCGTGTTCACCGGCGGCTCGCTGATGGTGGGGACCGCCGCTCGCACCGACCTCGTGTCGGACGACCAGACCGAAGCCCTGGCCCGCGCGCAATACCGCTCGCTGCGACGGTTGGCCACGCTGTCAGATGATCTGCCGGTGTGGCCGACCCATGGCGCCGGATCCTTCTGCTCGTCGTCGTCCGACGCCGATCGGACGACCACGATTGGTCGAGAGAAGGCGACCAACGCGCTGCTGAGATCTGAGGACGAGGACGCATTCGCGTCCGCCCTCCTCGACTCGATGGGCACCTATCCGCCGTACTTCCGTCGTCTCGCCGAGGTCAACCGTCGCGGTCCCGGCGTACGCGACAGCGATCCCGCCCTGCCGTCGCTCGAGGTGGAGCGGGTTCGGACACTGCTCGACGCGGGTGCCAGTCTCGTCGACGCCCGACCCAAGGAAGCCTTCGGCGACCAGCACATTCCGACGGCGCTGGCCATCCCACTCCGACCGACGTTCGCCTCCTGGCTGGGCTGGATCGTCCCCCCAGATCGGCCGGTTGTCATCGTGCGGAATCCCGATCAAGACCCGACCGAGGTCGCCTCGCAGGCCGCCAAGATCGGCTACGACAACCTCGTCGGAGAGCTCGCCGGCGGCATCGTCGCCTGGACCGGGGCCGGCTTCCCGACCGAACGGACTCGGCTCGAAGGTCCCGAACAGCTCGCAAACGACCGCGTGCTCGACGTCCGGCAAGCCGACGAATTCAGCGACGGACACGTCCCGGGCGCGATCCACATCGAGCTCGGCGAGCTGCCGTCCCGAGTCGACGATCTGCCACACGAGCCCCTCGTGGTGATGTGCAACCACGGCGAACGTTCGATGAGTGCAGCGAGCCTGCTCGAGGCGGCCGGTCGACACGATGTGACCGTCCTGACCGGCGGGCCCGACGAGTGGGCTGAGCACACTGGCAGCGAACTCCAGACCGGCACATGAGTCAGGTCGGCACGATCCGATTGGGCCTGCGGGCAAACCTGGCTCAGTTCAGCCTGCTGGTGGCCGTCAACGCGCTGGTCGGCGGCATGCTCGGACAGGAGCGAACCGTCCTGCCTCTGCTCGCCGAGGACGAGTTCGCTCTGACCGGCTACACCGTCGTCTTGACCTATGTGCTCGCCTTCGGGCTCACCAAGGCGGCCGCCAACTACCTCGCCGGCACCTGGTCGGACCGCTACGGCCGCAAGCCGGTCCTGGTCGGCGGCTGGATAGTCGGGATCCCGGTCCCGCTCCTGCTGATGTGGGCGCCCGACTGGGCGTGGATCGTAGCCGCGAACGTTCTGCTCGGGGTCAATCAGGGCCTGACGTGGTCGACGACCGTGATCATGAAGATCGACCTTGCCGGGCCGCGGCGTCGCGGACTCGCGATGGGACTCAACGAGGCGGCCGGCTACGCGGCCGTCGCCGCCACCGCACTCGCGACCGGATATCTCGCCGGCGAGTACGGCCTGCGACCGGCGCCCTTCCTGCTCGGACTGTCCTACGCGGTGATCGGCCTCGGCCTGTCTAGCGCACTCGTACACGAGACCCGGCGCCACGCCGACCACGAGGCAGCCGAGCGCCGTCCGGACAAAGATCGCCTCCGGGCCGACCTTGACAGTAGTGACGTGTTCGCCCAGACCAGCCTCCGGGAGCCGGCTCTGTCCGCGGCGAGCCAAGCCGGGATGGTCAACAATCTCAACGATGGCCTGGCGTGGGGCCTGTTCCCGATTCTGTTCGCGAGCGCCGGTCTCTCGCTCGGCCAGATCGGCGTCCTCGCCGCGCTGTATCCCGCCGTATGGGGATTGGGTCAGCTTGGCACCGGACCACTGTCGGACCGACTCGGCCGCAAGCACCTCATCACCGCAGGCATGCTGGTCCAGGCTGCCGCGCTCGCATTCGTGGCGGTGGCCGACTCGTTCGCCCCTTGGGCGGTTGCCGCCGTCCTTCTCGGTGCCGGGACGGCAATGGTCTATCCGACCCTGCTCGCCGTCATCGGCGACGTCGCGCATCCCGCCTGGCGAGCCCGGGCGGTTGGCGTCTACCGCCTGTGGCGAGACGGCGGCTTCGCCGTCGGAGCGCTGATGTCCGGTCTCATCGCCGACGCGTGGGGGCTGCGGGCGGCTGTGGCGACCGTGGCCGGCGTCACCGCGGTGTCCGGGCTGGTCGTCGCCTACCGCATGTACGAGACGCATCCACGCCGGAGCCGTCCTGGGACGTCGACGCCGCCCGGTCTTTGACGTCCGCAATGTCGATCATCGCGTTGAGCAGGTGCGAAGATCGACTCATGATCGGCCGTATGCATCACGTCGTCGTGGACTGTCGCGAGCCGCATGTGCTTGGGGCGTTCTACTCCAAGTTGCTCGGCCTACCGATTACGTACGAATCGGACGACTGGGTCGTCATCGCGCACAACGACAGGACGTCGGGCGTCGCCTTCCAGCTCGCTCCCGACCACCGGCCACCGCGATGGCCGGACCCGTCCGAGCCGCAGCAGTTTCACCTCGACGTCATGGTTGACGAACTCGACGACGCCGAGCCACGGGTACTCACGCTCGGTGCTACCCGACTACCGTCCGAAAAGGGACACATTTATTCTGATCCAGCAGGACATCCGTTCTGCCTGATTACTCGTCCGCACTGGGCGCCACCGGTCAACACCAGTGCGACGGAGGCCCATGACTAGCCACGACCACGAGCACGTCGCTGACGTCGAATGGGGCGAGGTCGTCGATGACCTCGTCCGGTCCGACGACGTGCTGCGTCCGGTCAGCGAGCAGATCATGGAGTGGCTCGGCGTGACCCAAGGCGCCAAGGTCGCCGACATCGGCTGCGGCGCCGGTGGCATGACGGCCCTGCTCGCCGGCTCCGTCGGACCCAGTGGCAAGGTCTACGCCGTCGACAGCGAGCCGGCACTGATCAGCGCCACACGCGATCGCTGCGAGGCGCTCGGCTACGCCGAGTGGGTGCAGACGCTCCACCACGACCTCCACACCGGCGTCCCCTCGATCGCCCGGCTGCTCGACCTCGTCTGGGCGTCCAACGTCGTGCACCATCTCCCGGACCAAGAGGCCGCGATCGAGCAGCTCAGCGAGCTCCTGATCGACAGCGGCCGGCTCGCGCTCAGCGAGGGAGGCCTTCGCACCGTCACGATGCCGTGGGACGTCGGCGTCGGCCGGCCCGGGCTCGAGTCCCGTTTACACGCGGCCGAGGCCGAGTGGTTCGTCCAGATGCGGGCCTCCATCCCGGGTTCGACGCGGGCACCGTACGGATGGCCGACCCTGCTCCGCATGGCTGGACTCATCAACGTACGCAGCCGATCGTTTCTCCTCGATCAGCCGAGCCCGATCTCGGCGCATGTCGCCGGCCATGTCATCGGCTCGTTGCGCAATCGCGTCGAACGCACCGCGGACCGTCTCGACGAGCCCGACCTCGCGGCCTGGGATCGCCTGCTCAGCCCAGACTCCACCGAATACATCGGCACCCGCGACGACCTGTTCTGCCTCGCCGCGATCACCGTGCACGTCGGGGTGCGACGGCTCTAGGACTTCGTGGGTGGCGACTTCGACGCCGGCGGCTTCGATGCGGGCCTCTTCGATGGTGGCGCCTTGGTCGGCGGCGGCTTGACCGACTCCGGCACGGTCCACCGGACCGGGTCGAATCCGTCGTAGGGCCGCAGCTCCACCGATTCGAGCGTCGCACCCTTATGGACCAGATAGACCAGGCAGGTCCGCTGGGTCGCCTTCGGTCCGAATGTCGCCGCCAGCGGCCCGCCGGCACACGGGTCGAGTTCGCCGACCAGGGTGACGGCCGGAAAGAACGTGTTGGTCGAGTCGTGCCCATAGAGCGGCACCGCGGCCCGACCGAGCTGTCCCGGCCCGGCGTTGCGCACGGTCGCGGTCACGTAATAGGGAGTCGACCGCATCTGGTCCGCGCCCAGGGCGAAGTTGGCGAAGTCCTTCTGCATCGAGCCGACGGCGATCTTCGTGACCGTGACGGTGACGACGCTGACCCGACCCGGACCGGCCTTGTAGACGACGCTCGCCGGTTGGCCCAGGCGCAGGGTGGATCCGGGCTTCGTCAAGGTCACGCCAGCCGGCACGGCGACTTTCGGCGCCGAGGCCGACGCTGACTCGCTGGTCTCGTCGGATTCGGCGTCGTCGCTCGAGCAGGCGCTCAGGCCCAGGAGCAATACCGCGGCCGCCAGGGCCGACAACGCTCGTCTCGACATCGGCTCATTATGCGACCAACGCCAGCCCGTCGTGACAACGACCCCAACCCCTGCCCCGCAACGGCAACGAAATGAGCCACCCTCGAGGGGTGTGTGACCTCAGCCGGCCAACTTCGCCGCGAGGTGCTCGCGGATCCGATCGAGTCCGATCCGCTCCTGGTGCATGCTGTCGCGCTCCCGCACCGTGACGGCCTGGTCGTCGAGGGTGTCGAAGTCGACCGTGACGCAGTAGGGCGTGCCGACCTCGTCCTGACGGCGATAGCGCCGACCGATCGCACCGGCGTCGTCGAACTCGACGTTCCACAGGGTCCGCAGCTCGGCCGCGAGGTCCTTCGCCTTCGGTGAGAGGTCGGCGTTGCGCGACAGCGGCAGCACAGCGACCTTGATCGGCGCGAGTCGCGGGTCGAGCTTCAGCACGACACGACGGTCGACGCCGCCCTTGGTGTTGGGCGCCTCGTCTTCGGCGTACGCGTCCATCAAGAACGCCATCATGGACCGGTTGACACCGGCCGCGGGCTCGATCACGTACGGGGTCCAGCGTTCGTTCTTGCCCTGGTCGAAGTACGACAGGTCCTGACCCGATGCCTTCGAGTGCGTCGACAGGTCGAAGTCGAATCGGTTGGCGATGCCCTCCAGCTCGTCGAACTCCTTGGCGCCGAGCTTGAACCGGTACTCGATGTCGACGGTGCGTTTCGAGTAGTGCGACAGCTTGTCCGCCGGGTGCTCGTACAAGCGCAGGTTGTCGGAATCGATACCCAGGTCGACGAACCAGTCCCGGCGAGCTTGGATCCAGTAGTCGTGCCACTCCTCGTCGGTGCCGGGCTCGACGAAGTACTCCATCTCCATCTGCTCGAACTCGCGGGTCCGGAAGATGAAGTTGCCCGGCGTGACCTCGTTGCGGAAGCTCTTGCCGATCTGGCCGATGCCGAACGGAGGCTTGCGACGCGCCGAGGTCATCACGTTGAGGAAGTTGACGAAGATGCCCTGCGCCGTCTCGGGTCGCAGGTAGTGCAGGTTTTCGTCTGACTCGACCACGCCCAGGAAGGTCTTGAGGAGGCCGTGAAACATCCGCGGCTCGGTCCAGGCACCCTTCGTGCCGCAGTGGGGGCAGGCGACCTGCGCCATGTCGACGTCGTCGGGGTCGATGTCCTTGCGGGCACCGAAATCCTCACGCAGGTGGTCTTCACGGAACCGCTTGTGACACGACTGGCACTCGACGAGGGGATCGACGAACGCATCGACATGGCCGGACGCCTCCCAGACCTTGGTCGGCAGGATCACCGACGAGTCGAGGCCGACGACGTCGTCGCGCCCTTGCACCATCGCCCTCCACCACTGGCGCTTGATGTTTTCCTTAAGCTCGACGCCGAGCGGACCGTAGTCCCAGGCGGATCGGGTGCCGCCGTAGATCTCGCCGCAGGGGAAGACGAACCCCCGGCGCTTGCACAGGGTGACGATGGTGTCGACAGAATCGGCAGGCACGGTGTCTCCATCCGGCTGGGTGTCGGCGGACCAGGGCCGGCCACCACCGGTCGACCCCATATCCCACCAGGTTATCTGCCCATCACAACCCGATTTGCGCCGGTCGTGCTTTCTCCCGCCGACGTGGGACGATGCGGTGGTGGCACCCCAACCGACTCGCAGCGAGGTCGTCCTGGCCCGACTGCATACGCTCCCCCGCCTGACCGTCCCGGCGCTCGTCCTCGTGCTGACCGTCGCGGGTCTACTGGCACCGCCGGCGATCGGGGTGCCTTGCCTCGTGATCCTGGCGACGTTCCTCGGCTGGCTGGCCTCGCTCGCATGGCCGAAGCTCGACCCGACCGGGCGGCTCCTGCGCGCGCTGGTCGTCGGCATGCTGGTCGGCGCCGCCATCGCACGGGCCACCGGCGCGATCGACTGAGCCTCGTACGCGGGATGCGTCAGCCGAAGGCTAGTTGACAATCGTTCTCAACAAGATGAGAATCGTTGTCATGTGGTTCAAGCCTGCGGCTCTGCTCGGCGTGATCGCGAGCCTGCTTCTCGTTGTCGCATGTTCGGGTGACGATGCGTCCGACGACCGCCCTCGCGTGATCGCGTCGTTCTATCCCTTCGCGTTCGTCGCCGAGCAGGTCGGGGGCGACACGGTTCAGGTCGACAACCTGACCCAGCCCGGTGCCGAGCCGCACGACCTCGAGCTCGACCCTCAACAGGTCGCCGACCTCACCGAGGCGTCGCTGGTCGTGTTCGAACGCGGTTTCCAGCCCGCCGTCGACGATGGCATCGACCAGGCCGGTGTCTCCGACGACGCCACTCTCGACGTCGCCGACGTCGTGACCCTGTCGCCCGCGGACGAAGGCTCCGACGAGGAGGGCGACTTCGACCCCCACGTCTGGCTCGACCCGGTCGCGATGCAGCAGATCACCGAGGCCGTTGTCGACCGGATGATCGAGATCGACCCTGATCACCAGCGGGCCTACGAACGCAACCGCGACCAACTCCTCGACGACCTCCGACAGCTCGACAACGCGTACGAGCAAGGCCTGGCCGACTGCGAACGCCGGACGATCGTGACCAGCCACGACGCGTTCGGCTATCTCGCCCGTCGCTACGACCTCGAGCAGATCCCGATCGCCGGCATCGACCCCCACGCGGAGCCGGCACCGTCCGAGCAGGCCGAGATCTCCGACCTGGTCGAGCAAGACGGCATCACGACGGTGTTCACTGAGACACTGGTGAGCGACGACGTCGCCGAGTCGATCGCCGACGAAACCGGCGTCGCGGTGGCGACCCTGGACCCGATCGAAGGGCTGAGCGATGACACGTCCGACGACACGTACCTCACGCTGATGCGGTCCAACCTCGAGACGCTGCGCGAAGCGAACGGCTGTACATGACCACGCCGGTCGTCGCCGTCGATGACGTCAGCGTCGTGTTGTCCGGTCGGCCCGTCGTACGCCGGGTCGGCCTTCGCGTGTTGTCGGGCGAGTTCGTCACGCTGCTCGGCGCCAACGGATCCGGGAAGTCGACCCTCATCCGCACGATGGTCGGCCTCCTTCCGGCGGCGTCCGGATCGATCGAGCTGTTCGGCACCCCGCAGCAGCAGTTTCGCGACTGGCGTCGGGTCGGCTACGTCCCCCAGCGTTCGACGGCGCAGTCCGGTGTGCCGGCCACCGTCAGCGAGGTGGTCACGACCGGCCGGCTGTCGCACCATCGATTCGCCGGCTGGCCAAACCGGTCCGACCGGACCGCGGTCGCGGAGGCACTCGAGATCGTCCGCCTCGCCGACCGCGGCCGCGACTCCGTCGCCCAGCTCTCGGGCGGCCAACAGCAGCGAGTCATGATCGCTCGAGCGCTGGCGGCACATCCGGATCTCCTCGTGCTCGACGAGCCCACCGCCGGCGTCGACCAGGCCAGCCAAGCCGTCCTCGCCGAGGTGTTCGCCGATCTCGTCGACCGAGGCACGACGATCCTGCTCGTCGCCCACGAGCTCGGTCCCCTGACGCCGCTCGTCGACCGGTCCATCGTGTTGCGAGACGGCCGGATCGTCTTCGAGGGCGACGCCGAGCAGGCCGTGCTCGACCTCGGCCTCGGCGTGCACCACCATCACGACGGTCCGACGTCGTCGCGCGTACCCCTCACCGACGAAGCGGCATGGGGGCACGACCGTGCTTGACCTGTGGCAGTACGAATTCATGCAGCGGGCACTGATCGCGGCGATCTGCACCGGACTCGCGGCGCCGGCGATCGGCACCTACCTCGTCCAGCGGCGGCTGGCCCTGCTCGGCGACGGCATCGGACACGTCGCCCTCACCGGCGTCGCCGTCGGGCTGCTCACCGGATGGGCGCCTCTGACGTCCGCGGTCATACTGGCCGCGGCCGGCGCGATCGGCATCGAGCTGCTCCGCGCGTACGGCAAGACCAGCGGCGACGTGGCCCTGGCGCTGATGTTCTACGGAGGCATCGCGGGCGGCGTCTTCTTGACCGCGCAGGCCGGCGAGTCGGCGGCGACCCTCAACACCTATCTGTTCGGCTCGATCACCACGCTGTCGCCGGGCGACCTGCGCGACGTCGCGATTCTGTCCGCACTGGTCGTGGCCGTGGCGGTCGGACTGGCGCCCCAACTGTTCGCCATCTGCCAGGACGAGGACCAATCGCGGGTGTCCGGAGTGCCGGCCCGGATGTACGGCGTGCTGATCGCGGGCCTCGCGGCGATCACCGTGACCGTGTCGATGCGCACGGTCGGACTCTTGCTGGCCAGCGCGCTGATGGTCGTCCCGGTCGCGACAGCGCAGCAGCTCAGTCGGAGCTTCCGGACCACGTTCGTGCTCGCGACCCTGCTGGGCGTCGTCGCCTCGATCGCCGGGGTCGCCGTGAGCTTCGAAGCGGCCACTCCCCCGGGCCCGACGATCGTCCTGCTCGCGCTCGCGGGATTCGTCGTCACGGCGCCGGTGGGGGCACTCCTGGCCTGGCGACGGACTCGGTCGGCGCCGTTCGAGACGGCCGAGTCGACCGAGCACGATCTCGCCGAGCAGCATCCGCACGAGCACGGCCCCGGATGCGGACATCCGGCGGTGCAGCACAGCGATCACCTCGACTACGTTCACGATGGACACCGACACGCCCCCCACGGACAGCACTATGACGAGCACTAGACGACCGAAGACGGCGCCCGAGCCGGCCCTGGCGACTCCGGTCGCGGCCCGTGCCACTCGGCAGCGTCGCGCCGTCAGCGATGCGCTCGCCGAGCTCGACGACTTCCACAGCGCCCAGCAGATCCACGACATCCTCACTCGCCGTGGCGACCAGGTCGGGCTCTCGACGGTCTATCGCACGCTCCAGTCGATGGCCGACGCCGAAGAGGTCGACGTCCTCCGCTCCGACGAGGGCGAGGCGCTCTATCGCCGTTGCAGCTCGGGACACCATCACCATCTCGTGTGCCGTTCCTGTGGCCGTACCGTCGAGGTCGAGGGCCCGACCGTCGAGCGATGGGCCGACCGAGTCGCCGCGGAGCACGACTTCGCGGACGTGTCCCACACGCTGGAGATCTTCGGGCTCTGCGCCGACTGCCGCTGATCCGGCGGACCGGCAGGGCGACGGACGTCGTCGCGTGGCCACCGCCCGTCGCGTGGCCGAGTATTGGCGTGAGAATCGCCTCCGGCAGCGCACGAGGCGTGATTCTCACGCCAAAAGTCCAGGCCGGGTCCGACCGACCGGGAAATTCGGTTCCGCCGACCGGCTCTGCCACGATGATCCGGCGGCATGGACTCGGGTGTCATCGCGATCACCGGCGTCATGGCCGCCGGCAAGTCGACCGTCGCACAACTCGTCGCCGAACGGCTTGCTCGCTCGGCCCATGTGCACGGCAACGACTTCAACCTCTATGTCGTCGGCGGTCGGGCCCGGATGGACCGACGTCCCGACGGTTCGGTGAGCTCGGAGGCGTGGAATCAGCTGCGGTTGCGTTATCGGCTCGCGGCGCTGGTGGCCGACGAGTATGCCCGGGCCGGATTCACCGCCGTGGTGCAAGACGTCGTGACCGGCCCGCTGTTGAGCGAGTACGTCGGGCTCTTTTCCGTCCGCCCGCTGCACCTCGTCGTACTCGATCCGGACGCGGCCGCCGTCGCGCGGCGTGAGCGCGACCGACCCAAGACCGGCTATACAACCTGGACCGTCGAGGAGTGCGTGGCCGATCACCGTCGCGACACAGAGCGGATCGGCCTATGGATCGACTCGAGTGAGCAAACGCCGGCCGAGACGGCCGATGAACTCGTCGACCGGCTCGACGAGGCCCGGATCGCCTGAGTCGGGCCGGCGAGCCACGTTTTGGCGTGACATACAGGTCGAGCGGCGCTCCAAACCTGAATCTCACGCCAATACTCCGGGCCGGCGCACTGCAGCAGCGCCGCCGACGGCGTCAGGCCGTGCCGTAGCGGCGGCTGCGTGCGGCGTACTCCTCGATCGCCGCCCACAACGCTCGCCGGTCGACGTCGGGCCAGGCGATGTCGGAGAAGACCAGCTCCGCGTACGCCGCCTGCCACAGCATGAAGTTGCTGATCCGCTGCTCTCCCGACGTCCGCCAGAACAGGTCGACGTCGGGCAGGTCCGGCTCGTCGAGATAGCGGCGCAAGGTGCGTTGATCGACCCGCGCCGGATCGACCAGGCCCGCGGCCGCGTCCCGTGCCAGCGCGGCGGCCGCGTCGGCGAGCTCGGCCCGGCCGCCGTAGTTGACGCACATCGTCAGCGTGAGCCGGTCGTTGTCGCGGGTCAGCTCCTCGGCGACCTCCAGCTCCTTGATCACGCTGCGCCACAGTCGCGGCCGTCGACCGGCCCATCGCACGCGGACGCCGAGTTCGTGCATCTCGTCGCGCCGACGCCGGATCACGTCGCGGTTGAAGCCCATCAGGAAGCGCACCTCGTCGGGCGAGCGTTTCCAGTTTTCGGTCGAGAAGGCGTACGCCGACACATGCGTCACGCCGATCTCGATCGCGCCCTCGACCACATCGAACAGCGCCGCCTCGCCGGCCTCGTGCCCCGCGGTCCTCGGCAACCCGCGGGCGCGGGCCCATCGGCCGTTGCCGTCCATCACGATCGCGACGTGCTTCGGCACCTGGGCCCGCGGAATCGTCGGCGGACGAGCGCCCGAGGGATGCGGCGTGGGCGCGCGGTACGTACGTCTGGCCACGACCCGATCCTGTCAGCGGTCGACGTACGACAGCGAACGCAGGCCGTGCTCGAGATGCCAGGCGAGGTACGCGGCGACCATGCCACTTCCCTCGCGCCGGCTGCGTTCGTCGCTCGCCGACGCGGTCTCCCAGTCGCCGGAGAGCAGCGCGGCCAGCAGCGCGACGGTCGACGCCGCCGGCGTGGCGGACCCGGGCAGCCGGCAGTTGCCGCACAGCATGCCGCCGGCGCCGGGGTTGAACGACCGATGCGGTCCGGGCTCGCCGCAGCGCACGCAGTCGGAGAACGACGGAGCGTACCCGGCGACGGCGAGCGACCGGAGCAGGAAGGAGTCGAGGATCAGCCGCGGGTCGCGGTCGCGGGCCGCCAGCACCCGCAACGCCCCCACGAGGAGCAGGTATTGCTGCACCGCGGGATGGCCCTCCTCGGTGCTCAGTCGCTCGGTCGTCTCGAGCATCGCGGTGCCGGCGGTGTACGTCGGGTAGTCGGAGCTGATCATCGCGCCGTAGGGCCCGAGCGTCTCGGCCTGCGTCACGATGTCGAGCGAGCGCCCCTCGGCGAACTGGCAGTCGACGTGCATGAACGGCTCGAGCCGAGCACCGAATCGGGAGCTGGTACGCCGGACCCCTTTCGCCACGGCCCGGACCTTGCCGTGCTGGCGGGTCAGCAGCGTGACGATGCGGTCGGCCTCGCCGAGCTTCTGCGTGCGCAGGACGACACCCTCGTCGCGATAGAGAGCCACGGGGCCTCCTCACTACGTTCGTCAGACCCGCGGCAAAGCGCAGCGCCCGATTGTTCACTCGCAGGCTCGTTCACTCTCGATTCTCCCCCACCGCGGAAGCGTCGGCCCCAGACGCGCTGGAAGACTCTCGGTGTGGACGTCATCGATCCGGACGAATCGGCCCTCCTCGACCGGGTCCGTGCCCTGGTGTCCCGGCACGCCAGCCGCGTGCTCGGCATCGCCGGCCCACCCGGCGCCGGCAAGACGACCCTCGCGGAGTGGCTGTTCGAGCGGCTCGGTGACGACGGGGTTGACGCCGCGTACGTGCCGATGGACGGCTTCCATCTGGCCGACGCCGCCCTGGCGGAGCTCGGCCGACTCGACTGGAAGGGCGCGCCGGACACATTCGACGCCGCGGGGTACGCCGCGCTGTTGGCCCGCGTACGCGAGGGCGAGGCCGATGTCGTGTGGGCGCCGGCGTTCGAGCGCGTACTCGAGCAGCCGCTGGCCGGCAGCATCGCGGTGCGTCCCGAGGTCCGGCTGCTACTGACCGAAGGCAACTACCTGCTCGACGCGGAGGCGCCGTGGCCATCGGTACGGGCACAGCTCGACGAGGTCTGGTACCTCGACGCCGACGACAGACGGCGCCGACGCCGGCTGGTCGCGCGGCACGAGCGATTCGGCAAGTCGCCGGAGCAGGCGCGAGAGTGGGTGACCCGCGTCGACGACCCCAACGCAACCCGAGTCGTCGCCAGCCGCGATCGGGCGGACCTGATCGTCCGGGTCAGCTAGCACGCCACTCGGGGAGTTTGTCGGATCCGACGCCTAGGGTCGCGGGACATGCCGCCACCCCGACCCATGCGCAATCGGGTAACACCGCTCGGCGACATCGTCGCGATCCCGATGCGCGGTGCTTGGCTCGGCAACCGCGGCATCCTGCACAACGGGACCGAGGTCGTCCGGTTTCATCGCAGTGCCTTGTGGATCATTTGCACCTTGCGTCACAAGGACTGGCAGCTGCCGCAATGGCAGCCGCACCATTTCACGGTGTTGTTCTTCCACGACGAGGCTGTGGCGTTTGCCGCCGGGCATCGACCGTGCGCGCTGTGTCGGCGCGGTGACTACAACGCCTACCGAGCGGCCTGGGTCGACGCGCTCGGCGGACCTGTCCCCAAGGCGTGGGAGATGGACCGGCATCTTCACGGAGAGCGGATCTACCGCGGCACGCACCGCCGGCGAACGCATCCGATCGAGTGGCGCCGGGTGCCCGACGGTGCGTTCGTCCGCATCGCCGACGAACCGTGGCTGGCACACCGAAACGCCGTGGTGCGTTGGACCACCGAGGGCTACGGCCGACCCCGCCCGCGACCGCGTTCAGGCACCGTCGAGATGATCACGCCGCCGGCAACGGCCGCCGTCTTGAGGGCCGGATATCGGCCGCAGATCGATGAGGCGGCACTGTCGGGTTAGCCGCCCCACCGGGTGCTGCCCGCGCGGGAGGTCAGCGCCTCGCCGTTGCGTCGGGCGCAGGCCCCCGCACAAAGAGGACGCCCGCGGATCGCGATTTCCTAACGAAGTCGATCCGTCAGGCGTCAGCCACCGCTGAAAGGTCGTCGGCAACCCAGCAGGCCTGGACGAAGTCGAGCGCCTCCGCGTTGAGTCGGTCCGGCCGACGACGCCACTCGAGGAATGACTCCGCTTCGACGAACCGGCACGACACCAACTCGTCGGCGAGCATCGCCGCGTCGGCCGCAGGGTGGATCGGATCTCTCGGGTGCCCGACGACAAGGGCGGGTACGTCGATCGCGATCCGCTCGTCGTGTGGCGGCGCGACCCGACCGTAGAAGATGCCGTGGATCGTCGCCGCCATGGCGTGTGGCTCCTGACTCATGGTGTCGAGCGCGATGCCCGACCAAAACGGCACCAGGCTCCGCGGCACCGCCTGCGCCAGCCGACCGACCGCCTTCACGACAATCGGCGCGGCGCGGGCGACGAACAGCAACGGCGCGAACGCGATGATCCCGGCCTCGACCGCGTTGTCGAGGACCGGCATCTCGATGATCATGCCGCGCAGCCGCTCCGGCGAACGCGCCGCGACCTCGAGGGTCGTGTTCGCGCCGAGCGACGTGCCGCCGACGACGGCCTGTTCGACCCCGTGGTGGTCCAAGAACGCGACGACCTGGCGTCCGAAGGCTGTCATCGAATACAGCCCGGGATCGGTCGGCTTGTCGGATCGGCCGTGACCCAGCAGGTCGAGCGTGTAGACGTGGTAGCCCTCACCGGCCACCGCCCGCGCCAGCGGCTCGTGCATCCGGCGAGGCATCAACTGCCCGTGCAGCAGCACCACGACGCTGTCGCCGGAGCCGTACTCGGTGTATTCGAGGCGATGCCCCTCGTAGTCGAACTCCCCGATGCGTTCCGCGACCAGCACCATGGATCCCTCCAAGTTCCCGAGAACTACCGCGGGCGATGCCGGACGTACGACACCACCTGCTGGAACGTAGGTCGATTCTGCCAGTCGACGGGCCGAACGCCCACCGTCCCGACCGTCGTCGACCGGATCGCGTCGATCGTCTTGTCGTACGTCAGATCCCGCACTCGGTTGACGTCTTGCGCCGCCAGCGCCCGCTCGACGGCGTCTCGTAGGGAGGCGCGCAGGGTCACCCGACAGTCGGCGAGCCGGCCCTCGCCGCACAGTCCGAGCGGGTACGGCGCGCGAACCGGTCGCCCGAGCACCTGGCGCAGGTCCTTGTTGACATAGCCGTACCAAGCGACGTTGTTCCATGACGATCCGGTGCCGCCGCGTGGATGGTTGTCGAGCGCCTGCGGCAGCCACGGCAGCGTGTAGCGGGCTCGGCTGTCGACCGTGGCGGCGTCCTCGACCAGCCCGACCAGCCGCGCCGGCGTCACCCGCTCGCCGCGCCGGATGACCCGATCGATCCGGTCCGACAGGGCGAGACTGCGCTGGACCGAACCCCACCCCCAGATCTCGTCCGGCGCGCCCCAGCCGGGTGCGGGCTTGTTGTTCCAGCTGGCAAGGTAGCCGCGGGCCGGGTTGACCTGGCGCGGGTGCTCATCCCACGGCAACCAGCCCTGCCAGTCGTAGCGCCGACTCCCCCACCGGGGCAGGTCGAAGTCGGTTCCGGCAGCCGGCTGAACCCGAGCACCGAGCTCACTTCGCGGCCGTACGTGCTGCGCTGCGTCACGATGGCGACCGGCCGCCCGCGTACCGTCGTGCGCAGCTGGACGATCCCGTGACGGGTACGCCATACGTCGAAGGTGTAGGTCGCCGGCAGCTCCGGCGCGGTGATGTTGGGGATCACCTTCTCGGTGTGGGTGTGATGATCCATCGGCACGCATCGCCCGCCCCGCACGTATGACGTCGATCGCACCGTCGGCCGGCTCCCGTCGCGGTCGCACAGCCGCTCGACGACCGTGTCGACGTTGTCGTTGGAGGCGCTGGTCGCCGACCACGCGTAGTCGACTCCGTGCCCGAGCTGCACGACGAGGTTGGTGCCCGCGAACGCGACCCCACGGGCCTTGACGCCCGGCCCGACGAGCACCTCCTCGGTCAGCATCTGCGGCGTGTAATAGCCGGTCTGCGGGCCGAACACCGTCACCGGACGCCCCGTCGCGGTGTGCTCGCCGGACACGAGGAGCGCGTTGCTCATCCCCTGCTGCGGTAGGGCGAGCCGGATCGGGCCGAAGGGCCCGTCGACGACCGACGGCGCCTCCGGGGCGGTGCCGAGCAGGTCGCCGAGGTCGGGCAGCCCGAGCCCGTTGCCCGACGTCTCGGTGCCGGTGCCGCCTGCGATCGGGCCGTCGACGTCGGGCAGCGCGACGCCGGGGCGATCCGGGTTCAACGAGCCGCCGCCGTAGTGAGCTCGGGCCGTGGCGGTCGTCGGGGGCGTCCGCGTCGTTCTTCGACCGAAGCTCGTCGTACAGCGTGGTCGCGCGGCGCTCGCCAAATCGCTCGGCCAGGCGCTGGTAGAACAACGCGTTGGCATATTCGTTGCCGCCGCCCTTGCCAAAGATGCCGCCGACCAGCGACGCGACGTACGTCAGGTCGGCCCGCGTCCACGGTTGCGGCACCTTCTGCAGAGCGACGTACTCGGCCGGGCAGCTCGGCGCGACCACGAGTCCGCCGGGACACATCGCGTCCTGCGCGGCGTTGATGCCATCGAGGAACGCGTCCGCGCCGCGAAGCAGTCGCCGACCCTCGGCCCCGTACTCATCGGCTAGCGCGGGGAGCTGGCGGGCGGCCTCGCGACGGGTGTAGTACGCCGTGCGCAGCTGCTCCTGGTCCATCGCGAGGTTGGCCTCGGTGCCGCCGGCGAACTCGGCGAGCCGAGCCTGGCCGGCATGCCGCAAGACGTCCATCAGGAACATCCGGTCCAGGCTCGCCGCGTATCCCGCGCCCCACAGCGTCTTCGGGTAGGTCGCACCGTTGATGTAGGGCACACCGAACGCATCCCACCGAATGCGTACGCCGTCTGTCGGCTGCTCCTCGCGGACGACCTCGTCGGGCACGAAGTCGGACGCGTCCTTGTAGTACGCGTCGAGGTCGGCGCCGGTGATCGTGTTCGGATTGACCGTGTTGAGCGCGTCGTACATCTCGAGCTGGTCGGCGAAGTTGCCCGGTGCGTTCTTGCCGTCGACCGCGACCCGTCCGGTGGGATCGCCGGCGAGCACCTGGACCAGATCGGTCGCGGTGATCGTGCCGGACTGGCCGGGCGGCAAGATGTCGAGCACCCGGCCGTACCGCGGCGGGCTCGGATCGCGTGGCGAGCTGGCCTGACCGGACGCATTCGGCGCGACGGCCGCGATGACAGCGGCGAGAGCGGTCGCGCACGCAATCGACATACGCACGTCACGCCCAACGAGCCGCCCGACCATAGGTCACTCGTGGCCCGACCGTAGGCCACTCGTGACGCTCGATTCGATGGTGCGCCGGCACCCGGGCGTGGAAGCATTCCGTCTCGTGACCGATGACTGCCTGCTTCAGGCCCTCGAGCGCTACTACGACACCGTTCCTCGTGCCGCCGCGGACGCCGAGTCGGTCGGGCCGTTCACGCTCTTCGTCGCCCGCGAGGGGTGGCCCTACTACGCGCGACCTCGACTCGGCTCGGACGCGACGTACACCGCGTCCGACGTGCTGGCCGTACTCGCTCGACAGCGCGAGCTCGACGTGCCCCGAAGCCTCGAGTGGGTTCACCAGACGACGCCGTCGCTGCTGGCGGCCGCGAAGAGTGTCGGGCTCTCCGTCGAAGAGTGTGCCCTGCTCGTACTCGAGGAGGCCCTGTCGCCGCCCGTCGTTGACGACGTGACCGTACGGATGCTCGATCCGACCGACCCCGGGTTCGCGACCGCCCGATCGGCCGTCGACGCCGGATTCAGCAACCGCGACAAGCTGCGGCTCGAGCGGGTGGCCGACGCGATCGCAGCCCGAGCCGAGGCCGGACTGCTGCGGATCGCCGGCGCCTTCGACGACGACGGTCACGCGGTCGGCGGCGGCAGTCACTCGCCGCGCGATGGCGTCACCGAGCTCACCGGCATCGCCGTCCTTCCGTCGTGGCGGCGGCGAGGTGTCGGCGCGGCGCTGACGGCGGCGCTGACGCGAGACGCCATGGCAGGTGGCGCGACGACGGTCTTCCTGTCGGCGGCGTCGGAGTCAGTCGCCCGCATCTACGAGGGTGTCGGCTTCGTCCGCGTCGGTACGGCGTGCATCGTGTCGGGCCACGAGTGACCTACCGTTGCACGACAAGTGACCTACCGGCGGGCGGCGACGGGCCAATCGGCGGGCCTGGTAGGAACGGAGGGTGGCCAGATGCAGCTTCGTCCCTCCGTACCTGATCAGCCGGCTCAGCCAGCTGCCTGACGACGACCCAATCGGTCGGGCCGGACGGACGACCCGCGCCATCGATGACGCAATCCGGGAGCGCCGGCGCCGGACCGCCTCGGGGGCCGACGGCATCCCGGCGCCCCCGGTCGAGGCTCGATGGACCGTCTACAGCGCCGGTCACACGACAAAGCAGCCCGGATCAGAGGTACGCGCCGACGGCGACGACGCCAGCGGTGACGACGCGGTGGACGAGCTGTACGACGGGCTCGCCGCGACGTGGGACCTGCTCGCCGACGTCTTCTCGTACCCTGCGGTCGACGGCCAGGGCACGCCCGTGACGGCGACGGCGCACCATGGCGACGGCTACGCCAACGCCTTCTGGGACGGCCGGCAGTTGGTGTTCGGCGACGGCGACGGCGTCGTCTTCGGCCGATTCACCCGACCGATCGACGTGCTCGCACACGAGTATGCGCACGGCATCACGCAATACACCGCGGCGCTCGCGTACGAAGGCCAACCCGGCTCGCTCAACGAGAGCATCTCCGACGTGTTCGGCGCGATGGTCAAGCAGAGGGTGCTGGGCCAGACGGTTGACGAGGCCGATTGGCTGGTCGGCGAGGGCGTCTTCCTCCCCGGTGTGCAGGGGCGGGCACTGCGGTCGATGAAGGAGCCCGGCACCGCCTACGACGACCCGCGACTCGGCAAGGACCCCCAGGTCGCGTCGATGCGACGCTACGTCGATACGACCGACGACGGTGGTGGCGTGCACATCAACTCGGGCATCCCCAACCGGGCGTTCTGTCTCGCGGCGACGAGTCTCGGCGGTCGCAGCTGGGAAGGCGCCGGCGCGATCTGGTGGGCGGCGTTGGTCGGCGGTCACGTCGGCAGGAAGACCGACTTCGTTGGGTTCGCCGACGCCACCCTGGAGGCGGCCGGCCGGCTCTACGGCGACGACTCGGCCGAATGCGGCGCGGTCCGCTCCGCGTGGGCCGAGGTGGGTGTCCTCGCGCCGGATCCCGATCGCCCGTCGGATGCCGGCGGCGTGGTCTACGTGCGTCGCAGCGGCGGATTCGCCGGCCTCATCACCGAACGGGAGATCAACCTCGCCTCGGATCCGGCCGGCGCGGAGGCCGCCGCCCTGCTGCGTCGAGTCAACTTCGACCGGCTCTCGAAGACCCCACCCCAGCCCGATCGGTTCGTCTACCTCGTTCGTACCGCCGGCCGCGAGGTCCGACTCAACGAGCAGGACGTTCCCCCCGAGCTCGGCCAGCTGATCGACCTCATCCTGGGCCGCGACTGACGACCGCATGTCGGAGGCTCAGTCGCCCGGACCGTACAACCCGAACGCCAGCGACGGATCGCCCGGCTCCCAGGTGCATCGGAACTGGCTGCGCTCACCCATCTCGCGGCTTCGCCCGACGAGGTTGCGGCCCACTTCGAGCTGCCTCGGCGCCCAGGCCCGCAGCGCGGCGACCGGGTCGTCCGGATGCTCCCGCATCGCCGCCGCCAGGGCCCAGGCGTCGGCCGCTGCCTTGGCGGTGCCGGCGGCGGCGTGCGGTCGGGCGCAGAAGGCGGCGTCGCCCAGCAGGCACACCCGCCCGAAGGCCATCCGGTCGACGGCGACGTCGAAGATGCCCTGGACGAACGGCTCGGCCGTCGTGCGCACGACATCGGCCAGCGCCGGCGGGAGCACCTGGGCCGCCGCACGCAGATCATCGACGTAACGGTCACGGAGCATCCCTGGCGGCACCGAGAACGGACGGTAGATCCCCTCCCGGTCGGTCATCAAGCCTTCGAGGTCGGGGCCGTCGGCGACGTTGCGATACCAGACGAAGTTCATCAGGCGGTGCCCGATCTCGCGCTGTCCCTCGGGACCCGGGATCGGGTAGGTCAGGATGTGGCTCCCCGGCATGACGTGGTACGTGATGGTGTCGGCCAGCTGTTCGAGGGTCGCCGGGCGTAGGTCGGACTCCTCGGCCGTGCCGCGCCAACCCGTGTAGCCGGCATACCGAGCGACGGCATCGGGGAGCAGGCTGGCCCGCGCCGACGACGCGGCACCGTCGGCGCAGACCAGCAGATCACAGTTCGTCTCGCTGCCGTCGGCGAAGCCGACCCGGACCGCGCCGTCGTCCTGCGCGAATCCGGTCACCTCCCGACCCAGGTGATATCGCTGCGGCCGGATGTGGTCGTGGAGCGCGTGGTAGAGGGTGTTCCAGGACGTGAATCGGTGCCGACACCGCTCCCGATGGATGACCTCCCCCGCGCTGTCCACGTAACACCACCACGTTGCCGGGACGCTCACGTCGTCGAGATCGAGCAGCTCGTGCTCGAGGAGGTAGCGCACCGTCAGGTCGTGCAGCACGATGCCGGCGCCCCGGCTATGCAGCTTGGTCCGCGACCGCTCGTAGACGTCAACGTCGAAGCCGGCGTCGCTCAACAGCAACCCGACCGTCAGCCCGCCGAGAGAGCCGCCGCTGACGGCTACCCGGAGGCCGACATCGGTCATTGCGAGGTCGGCGACGTCGCCGTCACTCGGCCGCCACCGTGTCGCGCCGTGCCGGCTCCGCGAGATGGTCCAACTCAGGCAGGTTCACGACGATCGGGTCGGGGTCGGACCGGACGACCACCCACGAGGTCGCCTCGTCGCCGGACGGGTTGATCTCCTGGTGGATGATCTCGGCCGGGATGAAGACAAAGCTGCCGACTCCGGCCTCGGCGACGTTTTCGAGTCGATCGCCCCAGCGAAAGCGCGCCGTGCCCGACAGGACGTAGAGGATCGTCTCCTGGTCGCCGTGGTGATGCGCGCCGGTCGCGGCACCTGGCTCGACCGTGCTCAGGAAGCCGCTGAGGTGACGGGCATCGGGGTTGCGCCCGTCGAACGCGACCTCGCGAAGCAGCCCCGGGGTCTGCGGCGTGTC
>Ga0190270_10000240_pt1 | contig 24078 bp, 28 predicted proteins | sample Popmic320T_FD_133748 | JGI IMG/M metagenome (GOLD analysis project Ga0190270, IMG submission 133748) | Populus adjacent soil microbial communities from riparian zone of Weber River, Utah, USA - 320 T | ecosystem: Environmental > Terrestrial > Soil > Riparian zone | place: USA: Utah | collected...
CTCGTCGCATCCTGGGGCCGGAGTAGGTCCCAAGGGTTGGGCTGTTCGCCCATTAAAGCGGCACGCGAGCTGGGTTTAGAACGTCGTGAGACAGTTCGGTCCCTATCCGCCGCGCGCGCAGGAGACTTGAGAAAGCCTGTCCCTAGTACGAGAGGACCGGGATGGACGAACCTCTGGTGTGCCAGTTGTCTTGCCAAAGGCACGGCTGGTTAGCTACGTTCGGGAGCGATAACCGCTGAAAGCATCTAAGCGGGAAGCGTGTTTCAAGATGAGGTCTCCCACAGGGTTAACCTGGTAAGGCCCCCAGCAGAACACTGGGTTGATAGGCCGGAGGTCGAAGGCAGAGATGTACGAAGCCGACCGGTACTAATAGGCCGAGGGCTTGTCTCACAAAGTAGCTACGCGTCCACTGTGTGGTTCCCGATATACGGTCGGGCATCCGCTGTATATCCATAGAGTTTCGGCGACCATGGCGAAGGGGAAACACCCGGCTCCATTCCGAACCCGGAAGTTAAGCCCTTCAGCGCCGATGGTACTGCGCGGGGGACCGCGTGGGAGAGTAGGACGTCGCCGAACATACTTCACGAGAGACCGCCTTCGGGCGGTCTCTCGTGCTATGTAGACCTTTACTACTGTGATCCCTATGGGACGCGGCCGAGCGTGCCAGCCCGATTGGAGCGAGTGAACCGTGGCGGCGGAGGACAAGCGCCGACGGTCCGGGGCTAAGAAGCCTGGACGTCGGCCGCCGGCGGGGCGGCCGGATCGCCAACGTGACCGGCCGACCGACTCGCGGTCGCGGCGGACACGCCCGGATGCACGGGAGTCAGCATCGAAGCAGCGCCCCCAGCGCCCGGACATCCCCGACGACGTGACCGCCAGCCAGCTGTCCGGCCAGGTGCGACGGCAGCTTCGTGGCCTGCCTGACCGGGTCGCCGAGATGGTCGGCCAACACCTCGTCATGGCGGGCCGGCTGGTCGATGAAGATCCGGCCGGAGCCTACGAGCACGCCCTAGCCGCTCGCTCGCTCGCGGCCAGGGTCGGCGTGGTCCGCGAAGCCTGCGGCGAGACGGCCTACGCGGCTGGCCGCTATGGCGACGCCTTGGCCGAGCTGCGCGCCGCGCGACGTATGACCGGCGCGCCCGACTACATCCCGATGATGGCCGACTGCGAGCGTGCTCTGGGGCGACCCGAGCGCGCGCTGCGGCTGTCGCAGGAGCCGGCCGCAGCCAAGCTTGACGCGGCCGGACGAGCCGAGCTGACCATCGTCGTTGCCGGTGCACGCCGTGACATGGGCCAGGACGCGGCCGCACTGCAGGTTCTCGAGGCTGCGCCACTGAGCAGCCAGGAGCGCGAGCCGTGGATCGCGCGGCTCCGCTATGCCTATGCCGACGCGCTGGTCGCGGCAGGGCGGGTCGACGACGCTGTGGAGTGGTTTCACCGCACCGTCGCCGTCGACGATCAGTCGGCGACCGATGCTCCGGAGCGGCTGGCCGAGCTCGAGGGCCGACAGCCCGGATAGGTTTCGTCCACAGCCCGCGTGGAGCCCGGGTTCGTCCACAGCTGCGCTCATACGCGGCATCCCGCTCACCCTCTCGACCCAGGATCGAGATTGAGGTGAGACGAGTGACAGACGACGTCGAATACGTCAACGAAGTGCAACTGGTCGGGCGAGTCAGCGGTCCACCGCGCGAGCGGGTCCTGCCCAGCGGAGACCAACTGGTGACGGCGCGGATCGTCGTGCCGCGGCCACCGGCACGCCAGCGCGACCGGCCGCGGGCGAGCGTCGACACGGTCGACTGCGTGGCGTGGACCAGTCGGCCTCGCGCGGTTCTGGGCGGGCTCCAGCCTGACGACATCGTGATGGTCCACGGAGCCTTGCGGCGTCGATTTTGGCGGGCCGAGCACGGTCCGGCGAGCAAGGTCGAGGTGGAGGTCGCAAAGGCCAAACGGCTCCGCAAGGCGGCCGCCTGAGGGGTTCGGCACGGCCGGGCCACGAAGACACTGAGAGCGAGTCCGGGCCATGACACGCAGCTCAGGGTTTGGATGTCCGCCGAGCACGCGAGATGATGCCAGCGTGGTTGAGGAACACGAGGCCGAGATGCCTGACGCCGAGATGCCCGTCGAGACGGTCGAGCGGGTCGCTACCGGCCATGACGAGATCGACGACGCCATGCGTCGGCTTGACGACCTCGACTCGCTTCCGGTCGATCAGCACGGCGAGATCCTGGATGAGCTGCACGGCCGCCTTCGCGATGCGCTGGCCGCGGCGGCCGCGCCGCCGTCGGGTCGCTCCGACGTCTGATCCGATGCGTTGAGCCGCGATGCCACGCCGACTTCGACTCGATGCCGAGCTGGTCCGGCGCGGCCTCGCGCGTTCGCGGGACCAGGCCTCAGACCTGATCACCGACGGGCGGGTCCGCGTCGGTGGTGTGGTCGCGACCAAGCCGGCGACCGCCGTGACCACTGATGTGGCACTGGTCGTCGACGAGCCGACCGACGGTGCCGACTACGTGTCGCGGGGCGGTCACAAGCTCGCGGGTGCACTCGACGTCTTCGAACCCCTGGGCCTTCGCGTCGACGGTCGGCGATGCCTGGACGCCGGCGCGTCCACGGGTGGGTTCACCGACGTTTTGCTCCGTCGCGGCGCTGCCCGCGTGCTTGCCATCGACGTCGGATACGGCCAGCTGGCGTGGTCGCTTCGCCAAGACGATCGCGTCGAGGTGATCGACCGGACAAACGTCCGCGAGCTCACGACCGACCGGATCGGGCGGCCGGTCGAGCTCGTCACCTGCGACCTTTCGTTCATCTCGATGCGGTTGGCCCTACCTGCCCTGACGTCGGTGTGTGAGCCCGACGGTGATCTCGTGGTCATGGTCAAGCCGCAGTTCGAGGTCGGCCGCGAGCGTCTTGGCAAGGGAGGCGTCGTACGCGATCCAAAGCTGCGGGCCAACGCCGTGCACGGAGTGGCGTCCGCGGCGTACGAACTCGGGTGGGGCACGAGGGAGGCGACGCCGAGCCAGCTGCCCGGGCCGGCCGGCAATGTCGAATACTTCTTGTGGCTGCGCAGCGGCCTCTCGCCACTGACAGCCGACGCCAGCGGCCGGCTGGTCGCCGCGGGCCCGACGGGTGAGAAGGTGGCGACGTGACCGCTCTCCCGCCCGACGGCGAGCGACGTGTCCTCGTCGTCACCCATCCCGGTCGCACCGAGGCGGCCGCCGTGGCGTCCGACTTCTGCGCCCGCGTCAGCAAGGCCGGCATGCGGGTTCGGCTCCTCGACGGTGAAGTGCTTGGCGGTTGGGCCGACGAAAGCGACCTGGTGGCCGGCCCCAACGCCGCGGACGGTTGTGAGCTGATCGTGGTCTTCGGCGGCGACGGCACGATCCTGCGGGGGGCCGAGTTCGCCCGCCCGACGGGGACGCCGCTGCTCGGGATCAATCTCGGTCATGTCGGGTTCTTGGCCGAGGCCGAGGTGGACAACATGGAGTTCACCGTCGACCACGTCGTCAACCGCACCTACGACGTCGAGGAGCGGTTGACGATTGACGTCGAAGTCTTCGTCGACGGCGAGACGGTGGCTCGCGACTGGGCGCTCAACGAGGCCAGTGTCGAAAAGGCTTCCCGTGAGCGGATGCTCGAGCTCAGGATCGAGGTCGACGCTCGTCCGCTGTCCATGTTCGGCTGCGACGGCGTCGTGTGTGCGACCCCGACCGGATCCACGGCCTACAACTTCTCGGCGGGTGGCCCGATCGTCTGGCCCCAGGTGTCGGCGCTACTCATGGTGCCGATCAGCGCGCATGCGTTGTTTGCCCGCCCGATGGTGGTTTCGCCGGAGTCTGTCCTCGCGATCGAGATCGCGCCGCAGGGGGCCGACCAGGGTGTGCTGTGGTGCGACGGGCGACGCACGGTCGAGCTCGCCCGCGGTGCCCGGATCGAAGTCCGTCGCGGGAAGCGACCGGTGCGCTTGGCGCGGCTGCACGATGCGCCGTTCACTGACCGCCTGGTCCGCAAGTTCGAGCTCCCGGTCACGGGCTGGCGTGGCCGGGCCGCGATCGCCCGGGGAGACTGACGCCCATGTGGGAGCAGATTCGGCTGGCGTCGATCGGAGTCATCGACGAGGCTGAGTTGGAGCTCGGCCCCGGCTTCATGGTGATCACGGGTGAGACCGGCGCGGGCAAGACGATGGTGGTCACCGGCCTCGACCTGCTGTGCGGCGGCCGGGCAGATCCCGGTCTCGTACGCCGCGGCGAGGCTCGCTCCCGGATCGAGGCACGGGTCCTCGTCGACGGCTCCTCCGAGCGGATCGACCAGGTGGCCGAGCAGGTCGCCGAGGCCGGAGGCGAGATCGACGACCAGACGCTGATCATCAGCCGCGCCGTTAGCTCCGAGGGGCGCTCGAGGGCTCATCTCGGCGGCGTCGCGGTGCCGGCCGGTGTCCTTGCCCGCATCAGCGACCTGCTCGTCACCGTCCACGGACAGTCCGACCAGCATCGGTTGTTGCGGCCGGTCGCCCAGCGCCAAGCGGTCGACCGGTTCGGCGGGGCGTCGGTCGCCGGGGCCTTGGAGCGCTATCGACCGGCGTACGCCCGCTGGCGTGAGGTCGGGGCCGAGCTCCAGGATCTTCGCGATCAGGCCGACGAGCGGCAGCACGAGCTCGAGCGGCTCCAATTCGGGCTCGACGAGATCGGTGCCGTCGATCCGAAACCGGGGGAGGACGACGAGCTTCGGGCCGAGGAACAGCGGCTCGCCCACGCTGACGGACTCGTGACCGCGAGCGCCGAAGCACACGCCGATCTCGCCGGGTCCGACGGTACGGACGCGACCGACGGGAGCGATGCGACCAGCCTCATGGCCGCGGCCAGCCGGCGCCTCGAGGCCCAGCGCGAACACGACGCTCGGGTGGCCGAGCTCGCCGATCGGGTGGCGGAGCTGTCCTACCTGCTCGCCGATCTGGCGACCGATCTGGCGGGCTACTCGACCTCGGTCGATTCCGACCCGGCTCGCCTCTCGTGGGTCCAGGAGCGGCGAGCGGCGCTGACCGCATTGACCCGCAAGTACGGCTCGACCGTCAACGACGTGCTGGCGTGGTCCAAGGACGCGGCGGCCCGGCTCGCCGACCTCGAGGGGGCCGACGACCGGATCGACCGACTGCAGGCCGAGCGTGACGAACTCGTCGAGACTGTGGGTGCGACCGCGGCGGAGCTGACCGCCGCCCGCAGCGAGGCGGCGCAGCGGCTCGGCGAGCGGGTCACGACGGAGGTCGCCGCGCTTGCGATGCCGCAGGCCGAGGTCACGATCGAGGTCCACGCGCGGGCCGACGCATCGACGCCCGATGGTCTCGAGCACCTCGGACCCGACGGTGGCGACGATGTCGAGTTTCGGCTCGCCGCCAATCCCGGTGCTCAGGCCAGGCCGTTGGCGAAAGCGGCGAGCGGCGGCGAACTGTCCCGGGTCATGCTCGCGCTCGAAGTTGTCCTGGCCGGCACCGCTGACATCCCGACGTTCGTCTTCGACGAGGTCGACGCCGGCATCGGCGGCAGTGCTGCCGTCGAGGTCGGCAAGCGGCTCGCCCGATTGGCCCGCTCGGCCCAGGTGATCGCGGTCACCCATCTGCCCCAGGTCGCGGCGTTCGCCGATCGGCACTACCGGGTTCTGAAGGCCGACGACGGCTCGGTGACGACCAGCGGGGTCCAGCAGTTGGACGAATCCGCACGCGTGCGCGAGCTGTCCCGCATGCTGGCAGGGTTGGAGGGCTCCGAGACGGCCGAAGCGCACGCCCGGGAGCTCCTGGACCTGGCCGCGACCGAGCGCGCCGACGCTACCGACGGGTAGGCGGGAGCCGTCGCAACGCGGCCGGCCAAGCCCTCCCCGAATCCGAAGCGCTCGCATGGCAGGATGAAGGCAATGAAGCTGCCCGTACTTCGTCGATCGCGGGCCGCCGACGAACCTGGGGTCCATGGTGTCGCGCGGCTGGACCGTCGTACCAAAAACCTGACAAAGCGGCTTCGACCGGGTGATATTGCGGTCATCGACCACCAGGACATCGACCGGGTCAGCGCGGAGGCGCTCGTCACCTGCGGGGTCGGTGCCGTCGTCAACGTGGCGGCCTCGATCTCGGGTCGCTATCCGAACCTCGGGCCCGAGATCATCGCGGCGGCGGGCATCCCCCTCATCGACAATGTCGGCCCGGAGATCTTCAAGCAGCTCGACGAGGGCCAGCGGGTCCGGGTCGACGAGGGCGCCGTCTATCGGGGCGAGTCGGTGGTCGCGAAGGGCGCCGTCCTCGACCCCGATCGGATCCTCGACCTGATGACCGAGGCCCGGGCCGGGCTGTCGGTGCAGCTCGAGGCCTTCACCGCCAACACGATGGAGTACCTCAAGCGCGAGCGGGCGCTGCTCATCGACGGCGTCGGTGTGCCCGACATCCACACCAGCCTCGTCGGTCGCCATGTGCTGATCGTCGTGCGCGGGTACGACTACCGCGAAGACCTCGTCGCCTTGCGGCACTACATCCGCGAGTACCGCCCGATCCTCGTCGGAGTCGACGGCGGCGCCGACGCGCTCGTCGAGGCCGGCTACACCCCGGACATGATCATCGGTGACATGGACTCGGTGTCCGACACGACACTGCAGTGCGGCGCCGAGCTGATCGTCCACGCCTATCGAGACGGCCGGGCGCCGGGTCTCGACCGGCTCGAAAAGCTCGGGCTGGAGGGCATCGTCTTCCCCGCCACGGGCACCAGCGAAGACATCGCCATGCTGCTCGCCGACTCGAAGGGCGCCAGCCTGATCGTCGCGGTGGGATCGCACGCCAACCTCGTCGAGTTCCTCGACAAGGGCCGCTCGGGGATGGCCAGCACGTTCCTCACTCGGCTGCGCGTAGGCCCGAAACTGGTCGACGCCAAGGGCGTGGGGCGGCTCTACCACCACCGCGTACGCACGTGGCACTTGCTGCTCTTCCTCGTCTCCGGGCTGCTCGCCCTCGTGGTCGCGATCGGGGCGAGCCCGACGGGCCGGGAGTGGCTCGACGTGCTCGACGCCCGCTGGGACGATCTCGTCTACTGGGTACAGGGACTTTTCTAGTGATCGACTTTCGCTATCACGTCATCTCCATCGTCGCGATCTTCTTGGCCCTGGCCACGGGCATCGCGTTGGGTGCCGGGCCGCTGGGAGAGGAGTTCGACCAGCAGTTGGCTAATCAGGCCGACAAGGACCGACAGGCCAAGGAAGACCTGCGTGACCAGCTCGAGCAGGTCGACAGGGTCGTCGAGTTCGAAGGCGACTTCGCCCAGACGGTCGCGCCACAGATCACCGGCAGCCGGTTGGCCGGGCGTACGGTCGCGGTCTTCGTCCTGCCCGGTGCCGACGACGACACCGTCGATGCCGTGACGAGCCGCATCGAGGCCGCCGGCGCGACGATCACCTCGACGATCGCCGTCCAGGACGGCCTGGTGGACCCGGCCGAGCGGCAGACGGCCGAAGGCATCGCGTCCCGCGTGCTCGACGGCGTCGACGGCCTCCCCGACATCGAGGGAGCCTCGAGCTATCAGCTGGTCGGCTATAGCCTCGCCCGCGGTTATCTCGCGACCGCCGAGGCTGGCACTCCGATGGATCCGCCGGCCCAGGAGATCGACGCCGCCTACGGTGAGGCCAACTATCTGACTCACGACGGTGACATCGCCCGGCGGGCCAACCTCGCCGTCGTGATCGCCGGGCCGCCGAGCGAGGAGCCTGAGGTTGGCCAGGGCGACCTTCTGGCGACGCTCGTGCAGGCGATGGACTCGCTGTCCGGCGGCGTCGTCGTTGTCGGCCCGTTGGCCGCGGCCGACGACAACGGCTACGTCGCGGCGATCCGCGACAGCAGCGCCGCCGACAGCGTCTCGACCGTAGACGTCGCCGACCGTCCGTCCGGGCAGCTCGTCACCGTCCTCGCGCTCGTTCAGCAAGGGGAGGGGGCGGTCGGCCAGTACGGCGCTGCCGACTCGGCCGACGCGGTCCTGCCCGAGCTCGAGAAGCAGTGACCGTGGGTCGCGGCCTGGTCCGACGGGCCGTGGCCGCCGGCATCGCGGCGGCCACGACCCGCGAGATTCGACGCCGCCTCGACCGGTCGCCTCCGGGCGGCTCGACGGCGTGGACCCGCTCCAATCACGCCGGCGAGAGCGTCACCCTGCTCGAAGGCCCGGCACTCGTCGGTGGCCTTGTCGCCGGCACCCTGGTGGCTCCCGGGCCGAGGCTTCGTACTCGCTTGGTGACATCGAGCGCGCTCGGTGTGGTCGGCGGCGTCGGTGCCCACGACGACCTGCGCGGATCGAGCGCCACCAAAGGCATCCGCGGTCACATCGGGGCGCTCCGCCGTGGCGAGGTCACCAGCGGAGCGGTCAAGATCGGCGTCATCGGGCTCAGCGGCCTGGCCGCCGCCGCGGCGCTTCGGCGGGAGCGAGGCGAGCGGGGCGAGCGGGGCAGTCTGTCCGGCACGCTGGCCGACGGGGCGCTCATCGCCGGCACCGCCAACCTGCTCAACCTGCTCGACCTCCGGCCCGGACGCGCGCTCAAGGTCGCACTCGCGACCACCCCGATCGCCGTCTCGGCTGCCCCGGCAGCCGGACTGATCGCGCCGACGGTCGGCGCCGGCGCGGCCGCCCTTCCTGACGACCTGGCCGGCAAGTCGATGATGGGCGATTGCGGCGCCAACACCCTCGGCGCCGCAATCGGGTGCGCGCTCGTCGGTGCGACGCCGACGCCCATGCGACGGCTGCTGCTCGGCGGGGTCGTGGGGCTGACGCTGCTGAGCGAGCGGGTCAGCTTCTCCGCGGTCATCGACTCGACTCCTTGGCTGCGACGACTCGACGAACTTGGTCGTCCGGTGCGTCGCGAAGCGTGACCGCGCCCGTCTCTTGATAGTCTGGAATCCCGTGGAAGGGCGTTGGCGCTCGACCGCACAGTTCTAGGCTCTAGAACTGCGACGACATTGCGACCACGGGAGATCACTTGGCCACGTCAGAGCCAACCAAGCATGTCTTCGTCACCGGCGGCGTGGCCTCCTCGCTCGGCAAGGGACTGACCGCGTCGAGCCTCGGCCGCCTTCTCAAGTCGCGCGGGTTGCGGGTCACCATGCAAAAGCTCGACCCGTACCTCAATGTCGACCCTGGGACGATGAACCCGTTCCAGCACGGCGAGGTCTTCGTCACCGACGACGGCGCTGAGACCGACCTCGATATCGGGCATTACGAGCGGTTCCTCGACGAGGATCTGATCGGTCGGGCCAACGTCACGACCGGCCAGGTCTACTCCGACGTGATCGCGAAGGAGCGACGCGGCGACTACCTCGGCGACACGGTCCAGGTCATCCCGCACATCACCAACGAGATCAAGGACCGGATGCTGGCGATGGGCGGCGGCGGTCCGGTCGAGGTCGTGATCCACGAGATCGGCGGCACCGTCGGCGACATCGAGTCGCTGCCGTTCCTCGAGGCGGCTCGTCAGGTCCGCCACGACGTGGGCCGGGACAACTGCTTCTTCCTGCACGTGTCGTTGGTGCCCTACATCGGACCGTCCGGCGAGCTCAAGACGAAGCCGACCCAGCATTCGGTCGCCGCGCTGCGCCAGGTGGGCATCGCGCCCGATGCCGTGGTGTGTCGCGCCGACCGTCCGATCCCGGCCAGCGTCAAGCGCAAGATCTCGCTGATGTGCGACGTAGACGAAGAGGCGGTCGTCGCCGCGGTCGACGCGCCGAGCATCTACGACATTCCGAAGGTCCTGCATGCCGAGGGTCTCGACGCGTACGTCGTGCGGCGGCTGTCGCTGCCGTTCCGCGACGTCGACTGGACCGGGTGGGACGACCTGCTGGGACGCGTCCACGAGCCCGACGAAGACGTGACCATCGCGTTGGTCGGCAAATACATCGATCTGCCCGACGCGTACCTCTCGGTCGTCGAGGCGCTACGTGCCGGCGGCTTCCACCATCGGGCCCGGGTCAGCGTGCGATGGGTCCCGTCAGACGAGTGCCAGACGGCCGAGGGCGCCGCCCGCCACCTCAGCGGCGTCGACGGCGTGTGCGTGCCCGGCGGGTTCGGCATCCGGGGCATCGAGGGCAAGATCGGCGCATTGCGATATGCCCGCGAAAACCAGCTCCCCACGCTCGGGCTCTGCCTCGGCCTGCAGTGCATGGTGATCGAGTACGCCCGCAGCGTCGCCGGCATCGCGGGGGCGAGCTCCAGCGAGTTCGATCCGGATACCCAAAACCCCGTCATCGCGACGATGGAGGAGCAGAAGGCGTACGTCGACGGCGTCGGCGACCTCGGCGGCACCATGCGGCTCGGCTCCTACCCGGCGCGGCTGAAGCCTGGGTCGCTGGTCGCCGCGGCGTACGGGGAGCCCCACGTCGCCGAGCGGCATCGGCACCGGTACGAGGTCAACAACGGCTACCGCGAGGCGCTCGAGGAGGCCGGCCTGGTGTTTTCGGGCACGTCGCCCGACTCGCTGTTGGTGGAGTTCGTCGAGCTGTCGACCGGTGAGCACCCCTACTACGTCGCGACCCAGGCTCACCCCGAGCTGCGTTCGCGGCCGACCCGCGCGCATCCGCTGTTCTCGGGCCTTGTCGGTGCCGCGCTCAACCGGCAGCGCGAGACCCGGTTGCCGGTCGACGACAGCGGAGTGCACCGGCGGCCGATCGAGATCGTCGAGCCCGTCGAGGCATGACGCCGACGGCACACCCTCGGCTTCCGGGCGAGCTCTGGCGGCCGGGCGAGCCGCTGCACGACGTGCCGCAGCACTGGGAGGTCCAGGCGTCGACGCGACCGTACGAGAGCGGCTACGTCTCGCTACGGGTCGACACCCTGCCCAGCGATGACGGGTCGGAGTTCGAGAGGGCGGTCGTCGAGCACCCCGGCGCCGTCGGCGTGGTCGCGCTGGACGACGCCGGCCGGGTCTTGCTGTTGCGGCAATATCGCCACGCCGTCGAGCAACGGTTGCTGCAGATCCCGGCCGGGCTTCGCGATGTCGAGGGCGAGCCGCCGGTCGAGACTGCGAGCCGCGAGCTGGCCGAGGAGGGCCAGGTGCGAGCCGCCCGATGGCAAGAGCTCCTGACACTGCTGCCGTCGCCTGGGCTCACCGACGAGCGATGGGTCGTCTACCTGGCCGAGGATCTGGCGCCGGCGCCCCATCCGGAGGGGTTTGTCCCTGAGCACGAGGAGGCCGCGATGAGCGTGGTGTGGGTGCCGCTGGAGGAGGCGGTTCGCGCCGTCTTTGACGGCCGGCTGACCGACACGATGGCGGCAGCCTCGCTGCTCGCGGTCAGGACGATCCGTAACCTGCGGTCCGACCACCCGTAGGGGTCGAGAGTGCGCGGAAAGTGACGGATCGCTCGTAACAAGTGACGGATCGCCGAGCCACGAGTGACGGACGGTCGAGTCGGTGTGTGGAGCTGACCAGGCTCACCTACACTCCGAGTCGACTCGAGAGAGGAAGTGCCTATCAATGAAGATTGGCGTGCCGAAGGAAGTCAAGACCCACGAGTACCGCGTGGCGATGACTCCTTCCGGCGTACATGAGTTGGCTCGAGGTGGCCACGAGGTCTACATCGAAGCCAAGGCGGGGCTCGGGTCGGCGATCCCCGACGACGAATACGTCAAGGCCGGTGCCACGATCCTGCCTACGGCGGACGACGTCTGGGCGACCGGTGACCTGATTCTCAAGGTCAAGGAGCCGGTCGCCAGCGAGTTTCACCGGATGCGTTCGGGGCAAACGCTGTTTACCTACCTTCACCTCGCGGCGTCGGCCGAGTGCACCGAAGCGCTGTTGGAGCGGGGCGTGACGGGGATCGCGTACGAGACCGTGCAGACGCCCGACGGGGCGCTGCCGCTGCTGGCGCCGATGAGTGAGGTCGCCGGGCGGCTGGCGCCGCAGGCGGGGGCGTACCAGCTCATGCGCCAGGGGGGCGGCCGCGGCGTATTGATGGGCGGCGTCTCCGGCGTGTATGCCGCGAAGGTCGTCGTCATCGGCGCCGGCGTGTCCGGCATGAACGCGGCGGCGATCGCGCTCGGCATGCAGGCCGAGGTGCTGCTGCTCGACAAAAACATCGACAAGCTGCGCCAGGCCGATCGGATCTACCAGGGCCATCTGCAGACGGTCGCCTCCAACACGTACGAGGTCGAGCGGGCCGTACTGGACGCCGACCTGGTCATCGGCGCCGTACTCGTGCCCGGCGCGAAGGCCCCGACGCTGATCTCCAACGCGCTGGTGTCGCGGATGCAGCCCGGCAGCGTGCTGGTCGACATCTCGATCGACCAGGGCGGCTGCTTCGAGGACTCACGGCCGACGACGCACGCCGAGCCGACGTACATGGTGCACGAGTCGGTCTTCTATTGCGTCGCGAACATGCCCGGCGCCGTGCCGCATACGTCGACGTACGCGCTGACCAACGTGACCCTGCCGTACGTGGTGGCGCTGGCCAACAAGGGCTGGAAGAAGGCGCTGCGCGACGACCACAGCCTCGCGCTGGGGCTCAACACGCACGACGGCTACCTGACCTACGGCCCGGTGGCTGAGGCCCATGGTCGCGAGCACATCAGCCTCGACAAGGTTCTGAGCTGAGTCGAATCGAGTCGGACCGGGCCCAGGCGGCCGAGCGGACGACGGATCCGCTGGGCCGCCTGATCCGGTCGTACCTCGACCACCTCGCGGTCGAGCGCGGTCTGGCGGCCAACACGCTGGCGTCCTACCGGCGTGACCTCCGGCGCTACGCCGACTATCTGGCGAGCCTGGGCCGGACCGATCCGGGCGAGATTACCGAGGCCGACGTGACCGGCTTCCTGGTCGTGCTGCGGTCCGGCGACGACGAGCATCCGCCGTTGAGCTCGACGAGCGCTGGGCGGGCCGTCGTCGCGGTGCGCGGGCTGCATCGGTTCGCGCTGCGCGAGAAGGTCGTCGGGGTCGACGTCGCCGCCGCGGTCCGGCCACCACCGCCGCCCAAACGGCTGCCGAAGGCCCTGACGGTCGACGACGTCGAGGCGATCCTGGAGGCCGCCGGGTCACCCGGGACCACGCTGGCGATGCGCGACCAGGCCCTGCTCGAGCTGCTCTACGGCACCGGTGCCCGCATCTCGGAGGCGGTCGGCCTGGACCTCGACGATCTCGATCTCGAAGGCGCGACGGTACGGCTGTCGGGCAAGGGCGGAAAGCAACGGTTGGTGCCGATCGGATCGTTCGCCCGCGACGCGGTCGAGGCCTATCTGGTGCGGGCCCGTCCGGAGCTGATCGGCGCCGGGCGGGGGACACCGGCGGTGTTCTTGAACGCCCGTGGCGGTCGGTTGTCGCGGCAGAGCGCATGGACGGTGCTGGCCAAGGCGGCCGAGCGGGCCGGAGTGAATGCGGCGGTGTCGCCGCACACGCTGCGACACTCGTTCGCGACGCATCTGCTCGACGGCGGCGCCGACGTCCGGGTGGTTCAGGAGCTGCTGGGGCACGCCTCGGTGACCACGACCCAGGTCTACACGCTCGTGACGGTCGACAAGCTCCGCGAGGTGTACGCCACGGCCCACCCACGGGCTCGGGGGTGAGCGGCACGCGCGCCCTCCTAAGAGTTGGCGCGAATCTGCGCCAACTTTTCTCGGAACCTGCGGTTTTGCGCCAACACCGGACCGGCGGCGCTCGACACCAAGACCTCGATCCCCAGATTTGTCCCCATGGGCGGGGGATCCTGTGCATCGGAGGGCGGCGCTCGTACACAGATTTGACTGACGCTGGCGGGCCGTCTTGAGTAGGCGCGATCCAGCGCCTAGAGTCACCGCAGCCGAGTCGAGTTGTCGACTTGTCAGCCATCATTGTCGGCACTGAAACGTCTGCTCGGGCAGTAACAGGGAGACGATGCTCACGTGAAGAGAACCTCGGTCGACGGCGACTCCAAGACGCCGTCCCTTTTGTCCGACGCCGAGACGGCTGCGGCCAACCTCGGTCCGACCGGCCGGCCCATGCCGGACCTGCCGGAGCCCCCTCCGCTGACCGAGCACGGCCCCGCGCTCGTGCTGTCGATGTGCAACCAGAAGGGTGGCGTCGGCAAGACCACGACGACCATCAACCTTGGTGCCGCTCTCGCCGAGCTGGGCCGCAAGGTGCTGCTCGTCGACTTCGATCCGCAGGGGTCGCTGTCGGTCGGGCTCGGGTTCAACCCGCACGAGCTCGAGATGAGCATCTACAACCTGCTCATGCAAGACGACGTGGAGCTCGACGACGTCGTCTGCAAGACCAACGTCAACTCGATGGACCTGTTGCCGTCCAACATCGACCTGTCGGCCGCCGAGGTGCAGCTGGTCGGCGAGGTGGCCCGGGAGCAGACGCTCGCGCGCGTCCTCACACCGGCGATGTCGGAATACGACGTCATCATCATCGACTGCCAGCCGTCGCTGGGTCTGCTCACGATCAACGCTCTGACCGCGGCGCACGGCGTCATCGTGCCGCTCGCCTGTGAATACTTCGCGCTGCGCGGCGTCGCGTTGCTCAAGGACACGATCGACAAGGTCAGCACGCGGCTAAATCCCAACCTGCGCATCATCGGTGTCCTCGGCACGATGTACGACGGCCGCACCCTGCATGGCCGTGAGGTTCTGCAGACCCTTGTCGACGGCTGGACGGACCTCGTCTTCCACACCGTCATCCGCCGTACGGTGAAGTTCTCCGACTCGACCGTCGCGGGCGAGCCGATCCTGTCGTATGCCTCCAACTCGGCTGGTGCCGAGGCGTACCGTCAGCTGGCCCGAGAGGTGTGGACACGTTGTCACGCCGAGTGAGCCTGCCGGGGGCGGAGGAGCTGTTTCGCCGCACCGGGCAGGCCGCTGAGACGGCCGATCCGACAACGGAGCCGAGGAGTGCCAACGGGGATCCGCGGCACGCGTCGGTGCCGAACCCGCGGCGCAGCAGCGGGCGGGTCAAGCACGACGAGAAGATGACCGTCTATGTCACCGCCGACGAACTGCTCGACCTCGAGCACGCTCGGCTCCGGCTGCGGCGCGAATGGGGAGTCGGCGTCGACCGGGGGCGCGTCGTGCGCGAGGCGATTGCCATCGTCCTCGCAGACATGGAGGCACGGGGCGCTGAGTCGGAGCTGGTGCGCCGGTTGACCGGCACATGACCGAGGCGGCACCGGCTGTGGCACCGACGGGGTCGTCATCGGACGCGGAGTCGACCAACGACTTCGCGGTCCATCTCGACGTGTTCGAGGGACCGTTCGACCTGCTGCTCGGCCTGATCGCCAAGCACCAGCTCGACATCACCGAGATCGCGCTGTCCCAGGTGACCGACGAGTTCCTGGCGTACATCAAGGGGTTCGACGGCGACCTCGAGCAGACCACCGAGTTTCTCGTCGTCGCGGCCACTCTGCTCGATCTGAAGGCGTCCCGCCTGCTCCCGCAGGCCGAGGTCGAGGACGAGGAGGATCTCGCCCTCCTCGAGGCCCGCGACCTGCTGTTCGCCCGGCTGCTGCAATATCGCGCCTTCAAGCAGGTGGCGGCCGTACTCAACGCCGAGTGGGTCAAGCAGCAGCGGCGCTATCCCCGTACGGTCGGGCTGGAGCCGCGATTCGCGGATCTGCTGCCGGAGGTGCTGCTCGGCATCTGACCAGAGCAGTTCGCCGCGCTTGCCGCCAAGGCGCTCGAGCCGAAGCCGGAGGCGGTGTCACCGACCTCGGTGCTGGTTGCCTCGGCCGTGAGCGTACGGGAGCAGGCCGCGGTGCTCGCGGAGCGGTTGCGCCGGTCGCCGACGATGACGTTTCGGGCGCTGGTCTCCGACGCGCCGGACACCCTGACGACGGTGGCGAGGTTCCTCGCGGTCCTGCAGCTGTTCGGTGAGAAGATGGTCAGCTTCGACCAGATGAGTCCCTTCGGCGAGCTTCACGTCCGGTGGACGGGCAGCGAGGAGGGCGAGGTCACGGTCGGCGACGAGTTCGACGTGCCAAACGCGCCAGAGTCCAAGGAGTCCGATGACGACCGAACCGACGCTGCCGACTGAGGAGCTGCCGCTGGAGCCGGCGCTCGAGGCGGTGCTGATGGTGGCGGACCAGCCGCTCGAAGACAAGACGCTGGCCGCGGCCGTCGGGCATCCGGTCGGCGCCGTGCGCGGGGCGCTCGAGACCCTGGCGGCGGGCTACGACCAACACGAACGCGGGTTCGAGCTGCGCCATGTCGGCGGCGGCTGGCGCTATTACACCCGCGAGGCCTACGCCTCGGTCGTCGAGCGCTTCGTACTCGAGGGGCAGCAGGCTCGCCTCACCCAGGCCTCGCTCGAGACGCTCGCCATCGTGGCCTATCGGCAGCCGATCAGTCGCGGCCGGATCTCCGCGATCCGCGGGGTCAACGTCGACGGCGTCATCCGCACTCTGGTGACCCGCGGTCTCGTCGAGGAGGCCGGCTCCGACGACGAGACGAGCGCCGTGCTCTATCGGACGACGAGCTACTTCTGCGAGCGACTGGGCCTCGCCAGTCTCGACGAGCTTCCCGAGCTGGCGCCGTTCTTGCCCGAGATGGCCGACGTTGACGAGTGACGACGGCGGCGCGGAGTCGATCCGGCTGCACAAGCTGTTGGCCCAGAGCGGCATCGCGAGCCGGCGCAAGTCCGAGGAGCTGATGCTCGCCGGGCGGGTGACCGTCGACGGCGAGGTGGTGACCCGACTCGGCACCACAGTCGACGCGCGGCATGCGGTGATCCGAGTCGACGGCGCCCGGCTGCCGCCACGCAGCGACCAGGTCTATGTCGCCGCCAACAAGCCGGTCGGCACGGTGAGCACGATGAGCGACCCGCAGGGGCGGCCGACGCTCGCGGATCTCGTCGCAAGCCGGCCGGAGCGGTTGTTTCACGTCGGGCGGCTCGACACCGACACCGACGGGCTGATCCTGTTGACCAACCACGGCGACCTCGCGCATCGGCTGGCGCACCCGTCGTACGCCGTCGACAAGACCTACGTCGCGCAGGTCGCCGGTGCGATGCGGACGGCGTCGCTGCGTCGGCTCGAGTCCGGGATCGAGCTCGAGGACGGTCCGGCCGCGGCCGACACGATCCGGGTGCGCGACACCCACGGCGGTCGGACGCTGGTCGAGCTGACCATCCACGAGGGACGCAACCGAATCGTGCGCCGGATGCTCGACGCGGTGGGCCATCCGGTGCAGCGGCTGACCCGGATCGGCTTCGGCAGCGTCCGGCTCGGCTCGATGCGTCCGGGGGAGACCCGCGACCTCACCCGAGACGAGCTCGGCGCGCTCCTCGACTCGGTCGACCTCTGACGTCAGTAGTTGTCAGGCACATGTTGAGCCAGGGCTCAACATGTGCCTGACAACTCATGCCGCTCAGGTGAGGCCGGTGGGGGCGTCCGTGCCGGTCACCTTCCAGCTGCCGTGCTGGAGCTCGACGACGTACGTCTGGAGCCACCCGTTGTCGAAGCCGTAGAACGCCGAGACGCTCACGTTTACCTTGTCGCCGTCGGCCAGCAGCCCGAGGGTGACGGCGGCCTTTGCCGGCTCCGACGTGGTCCCGGACTTCGGAGTCGGGTCTTTGACGACCCAGTTCAGGTGCGTGAGATCGGCGAGCCGTTCGCTGATCTCGTCGCGAACGTCGGCCGGGATCGGGTCTCCCGCGACGTGGCCGTTGAAGTCCCATCCGGCGTGCGTGTCGGGCCGAATGGTCACGTACACCTCGTCCGGCACACCGCCGGCGCCCCAGTCGCTCGTACGCAGGAACCGTTCGAGCGCGACTGAATAGCGCGCCACCGTGCGTTCGTCGGTCGTGTCGGTGGTGACGCCCGCCGGCCCTCCCGCATCGGGACCGCGCGTGACGCCGACTCCAACCGCGACGACGGCCGCAGTCACCGCCGCCGTAGCCGCCACGGCGAGCCACCCGCGTCGCCGACGCCGGCTCCGGTCGGCCAGTACGCGACTGATCACGGGCGCGGCGGCGGGGGCACCTGTGGCCCGGTCGTCGAGGGTGTCGCGGACGAGCGCGTCGAGACGGTTCATGAGGTCTCCTCTGGGAGCGGTGCCGGCGTCGGAAGCGGCACGGCGTAGTTGGCGAGGTCGGGATGGCGGCGCAGGGCGGCGAATGCGCGGGCGGCAAGGCTGCGTACGGTGCCCTGGGCGCAGCCGAGGACGTCGGCGATGTCGGCGTCGCGGAGGTCCTCGTAGTAGCGGAGCACGAGCACCGCGCGCTGCTGCGCCGGCAGCTCGTGCAGCAGTCGCCAGGCCAGATCGCGGGCGGCGAGGCTCTCCTGGGTGTCGGCCGCGGCGTCGTCGGGGAGTCCGGCCGGTGCGACCGCGAGCTCGGTCGAGGCGCGACGCCGACGCCACGACTGGTGTTGATTGATCAGGATGCGGCGGACATAGGCGTCCGGACTGCCGGCGCGACTGACCCGGTCCCACCGGCGATGCGCCCGCAGCAGGGTCTCCTGGACCAGATCCTCGGCCGTGTGAGCGTCACCCGCCAAGAGGTACGCCAGCCGCAGCAACGACCCCGTTCGTGCTTCGACGTACCGTGTGAAGTCTGACTCGGCCATGATCCTCCCCAATGCCTACCCCTTAGACGCGGTGAACCTTCCGATCCGCTGCATCCAGATCGAGTTGTCAGGCATATGTAGAGCCCTGGCTCAACATATGCCTGACAAGTCACACGGGATCGAAGCGCGGACGGCCAGCGGGACCGCGATGTCGCCTGGGTAGGGTGTCCGGAGCCGATGTCCATGCACGTCGCGAGGGGAGAACCGCTGATGGCCGTGCGCGCGATCCGGGGCGCGACGCAGCTCGAGCGCGACGACCGCGATCACCTGCTGGAGCGGGTCAGCGAGCTCATGGCGATGGTGCTCGACGACAACGAACTCGACGCCGACCAGCTGATCAGCGTGATCTTCACCGCGACCGATGACGTGCACTCGGAGTTTCCGGCCTACGCGGCCCGTCGGCTCGGCCTGGTCGATGTCCCGCTGCTGTGCGCGCGAGAGCTCGAGATCGAGGGCAGCCTGCCGCGGATCGTGCGGGTCATGGCGCACGTCGACACCGACGTGACCCGGTCGGAGATCACGCACGTCTATCTCCACGGCGCGGCCAGCCTCCGTCGTGATCTCGCCCGGGTCGCGTCGCATGACGACGCGCCCAAAACACGGTCATGAGCGAGGCGGCTCCGATCGGCCCGGTGCTGATCGTCGGGGCTGGGCTGATCGGCACGTCGGTCGGGCTCGCGCTGCGTCGCGGCGGCATCGACGTCCACCTCACCGACAAGGACGACAACAACCTGGCCCGGGCCGAGTCGATCGGCGCCGGTGTCGCCGCACCGCTCGATCGGCCCGGACTCGTGGTCGCGGCCGTTCCGCCGGACCATCTCGGCGAGACCGTCGTCGACGCCCTCGAGCGGTTCGCCAACGCTTACGTCACCGATGTCGGCAGCGTGAAGACCGCGCCGCTGGCGTACGTACTCCGCTCGACCGCCGATCTCTCGCGCTACGTCGGGGGGCACCCGATGGCGGGCAGTGAGCGGTCCGGACCGGCGGCAGCGGCCGCGAACCTTTTCGAAGGCCGCGCCTGGGCGGTGACTCCGCATGTCGGGGCACGACCCGAGGCGGTCCAGGCCGTACGGGCGCTGGCGACCGCCTGCGGGGCATCGCCGGTCGAGCTGAGTCCGGAGGACCACGACGCGGCCGTCGCCGAGGTGTCGCACCTTCCGCATCTGATGGCGGTGTTGGCGGCGGCCCGACTGATCGAGGCGCCCCACCGGCACCTGTCGTTGTCGGGCCAGGGGCTACGCGACGTGACCCGCGTCGCGGCCGGCGATCCGTCGCTGTGGCGCCAGATCGTCTCGGCCAACTCCGAGCCACTGCGTGGCCTGCTGCTTGCCGTACGTGACGACGTCGACCGGCTGCTCGCGGGCCTCGAGGACCCGGCATCGCCGCACGTCGTCGACCTGCTGCGCAAGGGCGCCGCCGGCCGCGAGCTCATCCCGGGCAAGCACGGCAAACCGACACCGGCGCAGACGATTGTGTACGTCGCGGTGCCCGACCGACCGGGCGAATTGGCCCGCCTGTTCGCCGATGCGGGACAATCGGGTGTCAACGTCGAAGACCTCCACATCGACCACGATCCGGCCCGACCGGTCGGCTTGGTCGAAATCGTCGTGGATGCGTCGTCGGCGGAGCGGTTGATGACATCGCTGACTGCCCAGGGGTGGTCGGTCCACCGGTGAAGGGACGGATCGTATGAGCACGCTCGGGTCACGCGGGCGCGACATCGTGATCGCGGTCGACGGTCCGTCCGGCTCCGGCAAGTCGTCGACCGCCAGGGGCGTGGCCAAGCGGCTGCGCCTGCGCTACCTCGACACGGGGGCGATGTACCGCGCCGTGACCTGGGCGCTGCTGCAACGCGGCGTCGACGTCGACGACCCCGAGGCGATCGCCGCAGCCGCTGCGGACGTACGGCTCGACGTCGGCACCGATCCGGCTCGGCCGACGATCGACGCCGACGGTACCGACGTCGCCGGCCCCATCCGCGGTCCGCAGGTAACCGCGTCGGTCAGTGCCGTCAGTGCCGTACCAGACGTACGCAGGCAGCTGGTCGACCTGCAGCGCGAGCTGATCGGCACCGGCGGCATCGTCGTCGAGGGGCGCGACATCGGCGCTGTCGTGGCGCCCGACGCCGAGCTCAAGATCTTCCTCACGGCCGACTCGGCACAGCGCGCCGCTCGCCGTCATGCCGAGGTCGGGGGAGCGCCGGAACACGTGGCCACGACCGAAGCCGACCTGGCTCGACGCGACACGCTCGACTCGACCCGCGCCGCCTCGCCGTTGACCCAGGCAGCCGACGCCGTCGTCGTCGACACGACCGACGTGGGATTGGACGAGGTGATCGACCGGATCGCCGACATGGTCGCCGCGCGGCGGGCCGAGGCAGGTGTCGGACGGGGATGAGTCAATCGCATCGAGACCTCCCACCGACCAACGACGTCGGGACGCTGCGCGACTGGGTGCTTCGGGTCGGGCGGCCGCCAGTGTCCTGGCTGATACACCGGTGGTACGACGTCCACGTCCACCGCGACGACCTGATGCCAAGGACCGGGCCGGTGTTGCTGGCGCCCAACCATGTCGGCTACCTCGACGGCCCACTGTTGGTGGTCACGGCGGCTCGACCGGTGCACGCGATGATCAAGCGCGAGATGTTCACCGGGGCGTTCAGGCATGTGCTCAACGCCGGTGGCCAGATCCCGCTCGACCGGTTCAACGTCGACGCCCACGCGGTCAAGCTCGCGGTCCGGGTGCTGCGAGACGGCAAGGTCCTGGCGATTTATCCTGAGGGCAGCCGCGGCGCCGGTGACGGCCGATTCGTCAAGCGCGGCTGGGCCTACCTCGCGATGGTGACCGGCGCGCCGGTCGTGCCGGTCGCCGTCTTCGGCAGCCGACTTCCGGGTACGTCGGTCAGCGCATTGCCGCCGCGTGGACAGCGCGTCGACGTCGTATACGGCGAGCCGATTGCGGTGTCGCCCCAATCATGGCCACGTCGGTCGAGCGACGTCTTCGCGTTGACCGCTGACCTGCAGAAGCAGTTTCGAGAGCACATCGAACGCGCCCAGCAAGACTACAACGGCGTCCTGCCGGGAGCGGCTCCCGACGCCGAGGGACCCGAGCCGGGCTCGATCTCGTCCGACGACACCGTCACGGGTGACAAGCCGTGACCTCGATCGACGCCGAGCAGCCGACCGAGTCCGGTCCGGCCCAGCGGCCCGTGCTCGCGGTCGTGGGGCGGCCCAACGTCGGCAAGTCGACCCTGGTCAATCGGCTCCTCGGCCGCCGAGCCGCCGTCGTCGAGGACGTCCCGGGCGTGACCCGAGATCGGGTCACCTATGACGCCTCGTGGAGCGGGCGGGAGTTTACCGTCGTCGATACCGGCGGTTGGGACCCCGACGCTCGCGGCCTAGGCGAACAGATCACGGGCCAAGCCGAGCTGGCCGCGAGCGCCGCGGATGCCGTGCTCTTCGTCGTCGACTCGACCGTCGGCGTGACCGACTCCGACCAGGCCGTCGTCCGCATCCTGCGCCGGTCCGGCCGGCCGGTGATCCTGGCTGCCAACAAGGTCGACGACGAACGCGGCGAGGCCGAGGCCACCGCATTGTGGTCCCTCGGGATCGGCGAGCCCTATCCCGTGTCGGCTCTGCACGGCCGGGGGAGTGGCGATCTCCTCGACGCCATCGTCGCGGCCCTGCCCGAGGCGCCGACGGTGGTCGAAGACGATGGGGGGCCGCGACGAGTCGCCATCGTCGGCAAGCCGAATGTGGGCAAGTCCAGCCTGCTCAATCGGCTCGCCGGCACCGAGCGGGTCGTTGTCGACTCCGTGGCGGGCACGACCGTCGACCCCGTCGACGAGCTGGTGTCGCTGGCCGGCCGGACCTGGCGGTTCATCGACACCGCGGGCATCCGGCGCCGGGTCCGCGAGGCATCCGGGCACGAGTACTACGCGAGCCTCCGGACCCAGACGGCGATCGAACGCGCCGAGGTGGCCGCCGTCGTCGTCGACGCGGGACAGCCGCTGTCGGAGCAGGACCAACGCATCATCGCCTCCGTCGCCGAGGCGGGTCGAGCGCTGGTGCTCGTGTTCAACAAGTGGGACCTCGCCGACTCCGACCGCCGGCCCATGCTGGAGCGGGAGATCGAACGCGAGTTGGCCCGCGTGTGGTGGGCCCCTCGGATCAACGTCACCGCACGTACCGGCTGGCACATCGATCGCCTCGTACCCGCGCTCGACGCCGCGTTGGAGGGTTGGTCCACGCGCGTCCCGACCGGCGCTTTGAACGCCTTCCTGGGTCGGCTCGTCGCGGAGCATCCACATCCGGTGCGGGGCGGCAAGCAGCCCAAGGTGATGTTCGGGACCCAGGCACAGGCGATGCCCCCCACGTTCATCCTGTTCACGTCGGGCTGTCTGGAGCCGTCGTACCTGCGGTTCATCGAGCGCCGGCTGCGTGAGGAGTACGGCTTCGTCGGCACGCCGTTGCATTTGCGGCAGCGGGCCCGTCAGAAGCGGCGCCGCTGAGTTCACCCTGTCCGGGCGAGGCCGACTCTGCCGCGTGGGCTCAGGATCGAGGTGAGGATCGACCCGGAGGTTCCATGTCCGAGGATAAGATGATCGAGATCGTGCAAGAGGCGATGGCCGATCAAGGCATCGATGACGAGGTCACCGCCGTGGGAGAGTTCCTTCCGCGGGGGACCGTCGGCGCTGGTGAGATCGGTGGGCTGGTCGGTAGCAGCGCGGGCGACCTGGCCGGAAACTTCGCCGGCTCGATCGCCGGCGCCGCGGGATTCATCGCCGGCATGCGCCGGCAGCAGGCGGCGTCAGGGCTGCCCAGGCGGATGCTGGTCGGGGTCTCACCGAAGGCCGTGTACGGCTTCGTCGAACACACGCGGCACAAGGAGCCTGGCGGGCTGGTCTTCCGGGCGCCGCGTGACAAGCTGACGGTCAAAGTCCACCAGCGCCTCAACGTACGCGTACTCGAGCTGATCGAGGACGACACTGGCGCAGCGATCGAACTCGAGGGGAGTCGGATACCGGTGACCCACGCCAACGACGTGTTCAAGGCGCTGGGGCACTGAGGACGGTCTGGGTTGTCCTAGGAGCCCGGGGGAGAGCGCCATCGGCCCGCCGCTCGGGTCGCCGAACCCTGCGCTAGGCTGGCCGCGCTCGCCGGCCACTGGCCGGCGATATCGGGCTGTGGCGCAGTTTGGTAGCGCACTTGACTGGGGGTCAAGGGGTCGCCGGTTCGAATCCGGCCAGCCCGACCAGCATGGCTGCCCTTCTAACATGTGATCGATGCAGGTCAGAGGCACCTCACGCTAGATTTCATGGCGCTTCGGTCTCAACCGTTGGGGACATCCTGGGGACATGTTGGGGACATTTAGGGGACACTGACCGGCTTGACCACGGCGCCAGCAAGTGTCGACGCCCGTCATCGCGTCGGTGTCAGCGGCAGGCCCGTCCGGAGATTTGCTCGACCTCGTCAGGCCATCGCGGGATCGTCGCAGCGTGTCAGACGCGGCGGTATGACGCACTTCCAAACGTGCGGGGTCGCGGGATTGCC
>Ga0190270_10000241_pt1 | contig 23927 bp, 23 predicted proteins | sample Popmic320T_FD_133748 | JGI IMG/M metagenome (GOLD analysis project Ga0190270, IMG submission 133748) | Populus adjacent soil microbial communities from riparian zone of Weber River, Utah, USA - 320 T | ecosystem: Environmental > Terrestrial > Soil > Riparian zone | place: USA: Utah | collected...
GAGCAGGCGGCCAAGCACCCCGAGTCATCAAGTGACAGCCAGCATGAAAGCCATACCCGCCCTGCCAGCACCGAGCTCGGATCTACCACACCCGAGCCCCGACTGAAAGGTAGGGCGGCATGAACGACTCGCTCGACGACGAGCTGCGGCGCTCCCTGCACCACCAGGCCGACCGGATCCCGCGACGCCCCGACCTCACGCGCGGCGCGATCACCCGGGCCAGCGGCATCCGCCGTCGTCGCCGAATCGCCAGCGGTGTCGTGGCCGCCGTCCTTGTCGCCATCGCGCTGCCGCTGGGACTGTGGGTCGGCGACAGTCTCTCGAGCGGCCAGGATCCGGTCGAGCCGCCGACGCCGAGCGGCGACACACACGTCGAGCTGGACCTGCGTTCCCTGCCGTCCGACGATCTCCCGGCGCTGCCGTACCTGGACAATCGGACAGTCGTCGGCGACGGCATCAGCGTCGACGTGCCGGGCACCGCTCCGATCGCCGCGATCGCGCCCGTCTCCGACGGCGTCTATGTGGCCACCGCAACCGGCTCATACGACTGGCTCCTGACGCGGTACGCGGCCGACGGCCAGGCCGTGGAGATCGGCCAGGTGCTCGGTTTACCGGTCGCATCAGCCGACGGTCGTTGGGTCGCCTATCTCACCGGCCAGACCAACCAGAGCGGCAATCCGGTCGGGCCGGCCACGCTGACCCTGGTCGACGACGAGACCGGCGACACCTCGACGGTGACGCTGCCCGACGCCGACGCGACCCAGGTGACGATCCACGCCATCGTCGACGGGACGGTCTACTTCACCTACGACGAGTTCCGCACCGGCCGACGCGTCCCGCTCCAGACCTGGACCAGTGGCGACTCGAGCCCACAGCCGGTCTCTGGCGGCCTGGACGCCACCGCCGTCTCGCCCGACGGTCGGCTCGTCGCCCAGTTCACCAAGCTCGTCGACTTCGGCTCTTGCAGTGCCATGTTCGATCGCGAGACCGCCGGCGTGCTGTGGCGGACCTGCAAGTACCAGGTCCGCGGCTTCAGCCCCGACGGCCGGTACGTCTGGGCGTTCCCGGCGTACACCGAGGGCTACGGCCCCACGTCGGCCGCGATCCTCGACGCGGAGACCGGCGAGCTGGTCCGGCGGTACGACTCCGAGTCCCAGCGGCGGTACATCACCTTCCACGACGCCGTGTTCGAGGACGACGACAGCCTGCTGATCCGGGCCGAGCAGGGTGACCAGACGTCGCTGCTTCGCTGCGAGGTCTACACCGGTGAGTGCGCCGCCGCCGAGCCGCTGACGAAGGGCACCGCCGACGACCTAGCCGGCTCGCCGTACCTGCTCCCCGACGTCGGTTAGGCGACGGCGCTCGGCTGTCGGAGGCGCGGCCGGGTTGTCGGTGGTGGCTGGCAGGGTGCCGACATGCCCAAGACGCAGTACTACACCGCGACCAGCATCGACGGCTACATCGCCGACCAGCACAACTCGCTCGACTGGCTCTTCGAGGTGGGCGCCGGCGACACTCCCGATCCCGACGTGCCGAGTCACGAGACCGAGTTCGCCGAGTTCTTCGCCGACGTCGGCGCGATGGCGATGGGCGCCACGACGTACGAGTGGATCATCGAGCACGAGAAGCTGCTCGAAAACCCTTCGAAGTGGACGGAGTGGTATGCCCAGACGCCGACGTGGGTGTTCACCCATCGTGATCTCCCGTTGATTCCGGGAGTCGACGTGAGGTTTGTCAGCGGCGACGTCGGCCCGGTCCACCAGCAGATGGCCGCTGCGGCCGACGGCAAAAACGTCTGGTTGGTCGGTGGAGGCGAGCTCGTGGGCGCGTTCGTCGACCAAGGTCTTCTCGACGAGGTCATCATCGGCATCGCGCCGGTGACGCTCGGTGCCGGCGCGCCGCTGCTGCCGCGGCGCCTCACCGCGTCGCGGCTCCGACTGACCGGCATCCGACAGGGCGGGCAGTTCGCCCACCTCACCTACGCGGTCGGGCCACCCGACGGCTAGGCGGTCACCAGCTCGACCGGCATCGACGAGTCGGCCGGCAGGTCGAGGGCCGACGGCGGTCGCCCGCGGCCGACCAGCTCGGCGCCAAGGGCCGCGACCATCGCACCGTTGTCGGTGCACAGCCCGGGTCGCGGCACGCGTACTCGGAGTCCGGCGCCGGCGGCCCGCTCCTGGGCCAGCGCCCGCAGCCGTGAGTTGGCGGCGACCCCGCCCCCGATCAGGAGGTGATCGACGCCCCGGCGACGACACCCGTCGATCGCCTTCGCCGTGAGCACATCGCAGACCGCCTCTTGGAACGACGCGGCCACGTCAGCCACCGGCACGGGCTCGCCGGACCGCTCTCGGGCCTCGACCCACCGAGCGACAGCGGTCTTGAGACCCGAGAACGAGAAGTCGAACCGATGCCGCTGCAGGTCGCGGCCGCTGGTGAGCCCGCGCGGGAAGTCGATCGCGACGGCGCTGCCCGAGCGTGCCTCGCGGTCGATGGGCGGGCCACCCGGAAACGGCAGGCCGAGCAACCGCGCCACCTTGTCGAAGGCCTCTCCCGCGGCGTCGTCGATCGTCGACCCGAGCGGTTCGATTGCTCCGGTCACGTCCTCGACCAGCAGCAAGCTCGAATGCCCGCCGCTGACCAGCATCGCCAGGCAAGGCTCCGGCAGCGGACCGTGCTCGAGCTGGTCGACGGCCACATGAGCGGCCAGGTGATTGACGCCGTATAGGGGTCGGTCGAGCCCGATCGCGAGCGACTTCGCCGCCGCCACGCCGACCAGCAACGCACCGGCGAGACCGGGGCCGCTGGTCACCGCGATCGCGTCGACATCGGTCAATCGCACGTCGGCCTGCTCGATCGCTCGCTCCACCATGGGCACCATCGCCTCGAGATGGGCCCGGCTCGCGACCTCGGGGACGACGCCGCCGAATCGGGCGTGCTCGTCGACGCTGGAGGCGATCGCGTCGGCCAACAGCGTGTGACCGCGGACCAGACCGATGCCGGTCTCGTCGCACGACGTCTCGATCCCGAGGATCAACGGCTGGTCGGCCGTCATCGTTCGCGCTCCGTGGCTGCCGCGGCGAGCTCGGTGCGGTTGGCCACGCCGAGCTTGGCGTAGATGTGGGACAGGTGGGTCTTGACGGTGGCCCGACTGACGAACAGCCGAGACGCGATCTCCGGATTGGTCAGGCCGTCGACCACAAGGCTTACCACGTCGAGCTCGGTCGGGGTCAGGCTCCCCCATCCGCTCGACGGCCGGCCGCGTTCGCCCCTGGCCCGGGTCGCGTAGGCGACGGCGTCGTCGAGGCTCAGCCCGGCGCCGGCCTCCCACACGGCGTCGAACTCGTGGGCGAGCGCCGCCCGCAGTCGTTCGACCAGCGCCTCGTGATCGGGCCGGTCGACCGGCGGCCTCGGATGGCCCATGTCCGCGCGCGCTCGGTCGCTGGCCGCGAGCAGGCGAACCGCCTCGGCGACGCTGTCGATGCGGGCTGCCGCACTGGCCAGGGCGTCGAGGCTCACGACGTATTGCGTCCGCAGACCCTTGTCGACCCGGATGGCGAGCGCCTCGTGGTGCAGGTTTTCGGCCCGCCGCGGGTCGGCGCTCGCGGTGAGCTCGGCCTGTTCGTCCAGCATGTCGGCGAGCAGCAGCGGACCGTCCAACGCCTTCGCGAGCGGCACGCCGCGTTGGACGCAGGCAACCGCCTCGTCGATGCGGCCCAGTCGGCGCAGCGCTCCGGTGAGGCCGGGCAGCGAACGCATCGCGGTCCAATTGTCCGTGTCGGGCGCGGCGAACCGGCTGCCTCTCTCGAGCCAAGCCACCGCGCCATCAAGGTCGCCGCTCCACAGGTGAAGCTGTCCCACCACGACCATGAAACCCACCGCGTCGACATCGGGCTGCGACTCGATCGAGCGGACGATCGGCTCCATCAGTCGTCGGCCGTCATCGATGTCGCCGGCCATGGCCTTGGCGAATGCCAGGTTGGAGGCGAGCGTGCCGTGCGCGAAGAAGTTGCCCAACGGCTCCGCGATCCGGACCGACTCCTCGCCGAAGCCGACCGCCCCCCGAATGTCGCCGGTCGCGAGCGCCGCCCACAGCTCGACGCCACGAGCGAAGGCGGCGCAGAACCGGTCGCCGCGAGGCAGGCTCTGGTCGGCGGCCTCCCGAGCGAGCGCGACCGCGTCGTCATGACGGTCGCGGGTGATGTAGGTGTACGCCTCCTGCACCAGCGCCCAGTCCCGGGCGAACGGGTCGCCGGCCCGTACTCCGACGTCGTGCGCCTCGCGTGCCAACTCGCAACAACGCTCGAAGTCATAGAGGAAGAAGCGATACGACCACATCGCGAGGCAGCGACCCTGGATCCGGCCATAGTCATGCTCGGCCGCGGTCGCCATTCCCTCCTCGGCCCGTTCGACCGCATCTAGCCGGCCGCTGACCATGCCGAGCATGGCGACGCCGCACAGCAGCCTGGCCTGCAGCGGCGAGCGATCGTCGACGAAGGTCAAGGCCCGTTCGAGAAACTCCAGACCCTCATGCGACTGGCCGCGAACGAACCAATGGCGGGCCATCGCGGCCGCGAGCCGTCGGCCACGCTCAGCGTCCGAGGCCGACAGGCCCCACTGCAAGGCGGCGAGGATGTTGTCGTGCTGGCGGTCCAGCGTCTGCCGCCAGGTGTCCTGGTCGCGTTCCATCTCGGGCTCGGCCGTCTCCGCCAGGGCGAGGAAGTAGTCGAGATGCCGGTCCCGGATCGCCGCTGCCTCGCCGACGTCGCGCAGTCGCTGATCGGCGTACTGCCGGATCGTGTCCTGCATCCGGTACGACGCCTGGTCAGCGCCGGCGGTGACGACGACCAGCGACTTGTCGACCAGCCGGCCCAACACAGTGAGTACGTCGTCGTCGACAGCGTCGTCGGAGCAGACCGCGGCGGCCGCGTCGAGGGTGAACCCGCCAGCAAAGACAGCGAGTCGGCGAAACACGACCCGGTCGGCGTCGGTCAGGAGGTCGTGGCTCCACTCCATCGACGCGGCGAGCGTCTGCTGCCGACGGGTCGCGACCCGCGGACCGCCGGTGAGCAGCCGGAAGCGGTCGTCGAGCCCGTCGACGATCTGGGCCGGCGTCAGCGCGCGCATCCAGGCGGCGGCCAGCTCGATCGCCAGCGGGATGCCGTCCAGTCGGCGACAGATCGTGTGGACGTCGGCGGCCGGCGCCTCGGACCGACGCGCGCCCGGCTGGACAAGGGCGGCGCGCTCGTTGAACAGCTGGACCGCCTCGTCGTCGACCAGGGAGGGCACCCGCCAGACGGTTTCGCCGGCGACGCCGAGCGGCTCGCGGCTGGTTGCGACGACCGACACCGCCGGGCACTGCCGCAACACCGTGTCGACCAGCCGTGCCGCCGCGTCGAGCACGTGCTCGCACGTGTCCAGACACAGCAACAGGCGCCGCTTGCCGAGCTGCCCGGCGATCACGGCCGCTGGGTCACCGGCCGGCTCGGCTCGCGCCCGAAGTGTGGCCGCGGTGAGCTCGGCGACCTGAGCCGGCTGCGTCACGGAGCCGAGATCGACCCACCAGACGCCGTCCGGCCAACGGTCGACGACTGCCGCGGCCGCCTGCACGGCTAGCCGAGACTTGCCGCAACCCCCGGCGCCGGCCAAGGTGACCAGCCGCTGCGTGGACAGCAGTCCTTCGAGCTCGCCCAGCTCGGCGGAGCGGCCGACGAAGCTGGTCAGCTGTGCCGGCAGGTTGTTGGGCAACACGTCGAGCGATCGAACCGGGGGGAATTCCTGCCGCAGGTCGCCGTGGCGCAGCTCGTAGACGTGCTCGGACCTCGCGAGATCACGCAGCCGGCGTACTCCTCGGTCGACCAGCAGCCCGTGGGCCGGCATCGCGTCGTCGGCGACGAGCGAGACCGTCGCGGCCGCGACCAGCGTCTGGCCGCCGTGGGCGAGGTCGCGAATGCCACCCCAGCGGTGCGCCGCGTCGCCTGCATCGGCCGGCCCGACCCCGATCCGAACCCGGACCGCGACGCCCTCCGGCCACTCTTCGACGGCGAGCGCGTACTGAAGGTCGAGTGCCGCCGTCACGCCGGCGTCGGCCGACCCGAACGCCGCCGACACGCTGTCATCGGTCCGCGCGACAACCCGACCGCCGTGGGCGTCTACCGTCGCGCCGACGATCTCGTGGTGGCGTTCGACCGCGGCGGCCGCGGTGTCCGGCGCCATTTCCCACAGCGGCGCCGAACGCTCGACTCCGGTCAGCACGAGGGTCTCCGTGCCACCGGTCGAAGGTGTCGCCTGGCCGTCAGTCATGGTGAGGATCCGAGCCGAGGATGGTTTCACACATCATTCACTACGGCCTCGTTCCCGGCAGCGGCGCAGGATCAACCACCCCGAAGGTCCGGAGATCGGCCATCTGACCGATGTTCGGCCGGCCGTGGATCGCGATGCTGCCGGGATGGCGACAGTTCCCGCGCCGTTGCGCTTCTCGATCGACCACTGGGCGGCCTTCTGGTCCCATCCGCATCCGGATCTCGCGGTCCGCATGGTGACACCCGACGTCATCGCGTACTGGCCCGGTCAAACCGAACCTGCCCGCGGCGTACGCAGCTACCGCGCCCGCGTCGCGCAGCTGCTCGAACGCGCGCCGAACCTTCGGCTCGACGTCGTCGACCACGCGTACAGCGACGACGATCTGCTATTCGTCCACTGGGTCGCGCACGGTGGCGACGAGCGGCGGACGGTCCACGGGGTCGATCGGATCCGGCTGCGGGACGGGCGGATCAAGGAGATCCGGGCCTTCTACGACCCGGCCCGATTCGCGTCGCTCGTCGACGGGAGCCTGCGATGACGCGGATCAGCCACCCAGCCGCGCCGGTATCAACCACCTGGCCGATGTTGCGACCCCGCCACTGCCGGGAGTCTCAAGCCATGCATCGACGAAGCAACCAGCCGACGACCGATGAGTTTTTCCCTCGGCGCCGGTCAGTACGGACGATCGAGCTCGCCATGTTGGCAGGAAAGGAGCAGACACATGTCTAGACGATTCGCGGTGGCCGTCTGCGGCCGTCGGATCAAATGGATCGTCGTCGTGTTCTGGGTCGCGGTCATGATTGTCGGCGGTATGGGCGCCAGCAAGCTGACCGACGTGGAAAACAACGAAGCATCCTCGTGGCTGCCGGGCGACGCCGAGTCGACCAAAGCTCTCGAAGCCAGCGAGGGGTTTTCCAACCCCGACACGATGCCGACCACCGTCGTCTACGAGCGTGACGGCGGCATCACCGAGGCCGACCGGCAACAGGTGGCCGAGGACATCGAGGCCTTCGGCGCGATGGACGGCACCAAGGCGCCAGAGCTCGCCGGCGACGAGGCCACCGACGACGACCCGACCGTGACGATCGACGGGCCGATCGGGCAACCTGAGCTGTCCGACGACGGCGAATCGCTGCGGGTCAGCGTGCCGGTCAACACCGGAGGCCCGGAGGGCTGGGAGGCGATGCCGGACGTCGTGGACCACATGCGCGACATCGCCGGTGACGGCGCCGACGGCATGGTTACGCACGTCACCGGACCGGGCGGCAACGCGGCCGACCTGGCGACGGCGTTCGAAGGCATCGACGGAACACTCCTGCTGGCGGCGGCCGCTGTCGTCGTCCTCATCCTGCTGCTGACCTACCGCAGTCCGGTGCTCTGGATCCTGCCGCTCGTCTCGGCCGGAATCGCGTTGACCAGCGCACAGGGCGTGATCTACCTGCTGGCGAAGTACGCCGACCTGACCGTCAACGCGCAGAGCACGGCCATCCTGGCGATCCTGGTGTTCGGCGCGGGAACGGACTACGCGCTGCTGCTGATCGCTCGCTACCGCGAGGAGCTGCACCGGCACGAAGACCGTCACGAGGCGATGGCCGAGGCGCTGCATCGCGCCGGGCCGGCGATCATCGCGAGCGGCGGCACGGTGGTGCTCGGGATGCTCTGCCTGCTGGTCGCCGAGATGAACTCAACCCAAGGCCTCGGCCCGGTGCTCGCGATCGGAGTCACGGTCGGACTGCTGGCGATGGTCAGCCTGCTCCCGGCCCTGCTCGTGATCGTCGGGCGGTGGATCTTCTGGCCGAAGCGACCGCACTTCGACAGCGTCGAGCCCACGACCACGACGGGCGTGTGGGCGCGCATCGGGCGGGTCATCGCCATCCGTCCGCGGGCGGTCTGGATCGGGACCGCTGTGGTGTTGGGCGCACTGGCGTTGGGGATGACCAACCTCAACGCCACCAGCCTCACCAACGCCGAGCAGTTCGGCGGCGACACTCCTGACTCGATCAAGGGTGACACCGTCCTCGCCGAGCACTTCACCAGCGACGAAGGCAGCCCGGTGCAGATCGTGACCGACGCGAAGTCGGCCGAGGCGGTCAGCCAGGCCGCGGCCGACACCGAGGGCATCGGCAGCGTCGGCGAACCGATGGTGGCCGGCGACACGGCGTACATCGAGGCGGACCTGGCCGGCAACCCGGTCAGCGACGCGGCGTACGACACCGTCGAACGGGTCCGCGACTCGGTCCACGCGGTGCCGGGCTCGGATGCCTTGGTCGGTGGCGCGTCGGCGTTCTACCTCGACACGCGGGAGGCGTCGCAGCACGACAACAAGCTGGTGATCCCGATGGTGTTGATCGTCGTGTTCCTCATCCTGGTCGCGCTGCTGCGGGCACTCGTGGCGCCGCTGATCCTGATGGCGACCGTCATCCTGTCGTTCGGAGCGGCGCTCGGCGTGAGCGCGATGCTGTTCGGCGAGGTGTTCAGCGTCGACAACTCCGACAGCGCGTTCCCCTTGTGGGTCTTTGTGTTCCTCGTGGCCTTGGGCATCGACTACAACATCTTCTTGATGACCCGGGTCCGTGAGGAGGCGGCCAAGGTCGGCAGCCGGCGCGGTGCGCTGATCGGGCTCGGCGCGACCGGCGGCGTGATCACCTCGGCCGGGCTCGTGCTGGCGGGCACGTTCGGGACGCTCGCCACGATCCCGATGACGTTCCTGATCCAGATGGGCTTCGCGGTCGCGTTCGGTGTCTTGCTCGACACGATCATCGTCCGCTCGGTGCTCGTCACCGCGCTCAACCTGGACCTCGGCCGTCGGATGTGGTGGCCCAGCCGGCTCGGGCGTCGCGAGCACGACGAGCAGTTCGAGGATCCCGACCCGTCCCAGGAAAAGGAGCTGGTGCCAGTCGGCTAGTCCGACGACCGACGAGAGAATCGGCATCGTGGTGGCTAACGGCCCCACGATGTCGATTTCACCTCGTACGAACCGTGGCACGCTGCTCGCCATGGAGATGCCGCAGGTCCGCCCGTACTCGCCAGCCGACCGTGACGACGTCCTCGCTCTGGCGCCGAGGCTGACCGAGGGCGTGGCCACCTGGCGGGATCCCGATGCGGTGCTCGACGCCGTCGTCGGCTGGGTCCGGGGTTCGATCGACGCCGCCGGCGAGCCGGATCACCTCGTGCTCGTCGCTACGGCCGATGGACGGGTCGTCGGCTTCGTCACGGCGGAGGAGCACCGCCATTGGAGCGGCGGGTCGGACGCGTACATCGGGGAGCTGGTCGTCGACCCCACGGCCGAGGGGCACGGCATCGGTCGGGCCCTGGTCGACGCGGTACACGAGTGGGCTAAGGTCCGCGACCTCGGCGCCGTCACCCTCGAGACCGGCGCCGCGAACGCCCGAGCGCGCGGTTTCTACGCCGCGATCGGCTTCGCCGAGGAGGACGTACGCCTGACGCGGCAGCTGTAACGGCGCCTAGGTCAGACGGCGCTGCATGACGAGGGCGTTCCGACCCGGGCCGTAGTACGCGTCCCGCCGGGCGATCTCGACGAAGCCGAGCCGCTCGTACAACGCGATCGCCGAGCCGTTGGTCGCCTCGACCTCGAGCAGCATCCGCTCGCATCCCCGACGTCGTGCCTCGGCGGCGACCGCCTCGACGAGCGCCGCCCCGATGCCGTGGCCCCGCCGGTCGGACGCGACGGCGACCCGATGCAGGTCGGCGATGTCGGCGACGGCGGAGAGGACCGCGAACCCCACCACCCCGACGGCCTCGACCGCCACGATGAGATGCCGCGTGTCCGGTACCCGGTCCCACTCTCCCTGCCAGGCCAGCGCGCTCCATGCGTCCGCGCCGAAGACCTCCCCGTCGAGGGCCTGAATCGCGTCGAGATCGGACGCGACGGCCGGCCGGATCGTCACGACACGCGCTTGCGCGGACCGGGCTCGCGGACGTCGGGGCGTCGCAGGTACAACGGCTCGGCGTCGAGCTCGTCGACCCGCCCCCCGACGACCAGCTCGGCCAGCACACCGGCATCGGGATCGACCGGCCCGTCGACCGCCGTCAACATGTCGCCGTAGAGCCGAGCGCCTCGGCCGACGACCGGCATCCCGTCGGGCAGTTGCGCGGCGAGTTCGGCGGGCCGGTCGACGGCCGGACCCGTCACGCGATGCCCGGCGGAGTCGTAGCGGGCCCAATAGACCTCCTTGCGCCGGGCGTCGGTGGCGACCACCAGCGGCCCGTCGATCCCCGACCGTCGGGCCTGCACGGCGATGACGTCGAGGGTGCACACGCCGTGCACTCGGACGCCCAGAGCGGCCGCCAGCGTGCGAGCCGTCACGACGCCCACGCGAAGCCCCGTGTAGGGCCCCGGCCCGACTCCGACGGCCACGTCGGTCAGGTCGCGGCGGTCGACCCCCGCGTCGTCGAGCACTGCCACGATGCCGGGAGCGAGCAGCTCGGCGTGACGCATCGAGCCTTCGCCGGACCGTTGCGCGACGACGGCCGAACCGTCGTGCAGCGCGACCGAGACGGACGGCGTCGCGGTGTCGAAGGCAAGCAGCAGCACGGCAGGACCCTAGATGCTCTGTGCCTGTGGGTTGGGCGACTGGGGGCTGGGCGTCTGGGGGTTGGGCGACTGGGGGGTGAGCGCCGACCGCAACGGCACGCCGAACCACCGGGCCCCGTGCGGCCGCACGGTGACGACTCGAGGGTCGACGTCGCCGGTCGCCTGCGCGGCACGGTCGAGCCGTACCTCGAGGCGCTGGTCGCTCAGCTCCTCGGCGATGCCGACGCCCCACTCGACGACGGTCACCGACTCCTCGATCGCGGCGTCGATATCGAGGTCGTCGAGCTCGATCGCGTCACCGACCCGGTAGGCGTCGACGTGCACCAACGGCGGGCCCGAGTCGAGCGGCGGATGGACCCGCTGGATCACGAACGTCGGCGACGTGACGCTCCCACGCACACCGAGGCCGGCGCCGATGCCTTGCGTCAGCGTGGTCTTGCCGGCACCGAGATCGCCGGCCAGGACGACGAGGTCGCCCGGTCGCAGCAACGCCGACAACAGCTCGCCGAAGGCTCTCGTGTCGTCGGCCGTCACGAGCTCGCGGGACAGTGGAAGCAGCTTGCCGTAGGTGAGAAACGGCCCGTCACGATCCACCAACGCATATCCACGGCGGGTCCAAAACTCGATCGTGTCCGGCAACTCGACCCGGGCGATCAGGCTCACCGCGTCGACACCGAGCTCCTCCGCGGCCTCTTCGGCGCAGCCCACCATCGCCGAGGCGACGCCGTGTCCCTGATGGCCCGGATCGACGCTGACCCGCCGGAGCGCGAGCACGTGCCGGTCGGGCCGGTCGAACAGCATCCCGCCGACCGGCCGGCCACCGTGTCGCGCGATCAGACCGCCGTGCGCCGAAAGCGCCGCCCGTACCTCGTCCTCGGTGACGTCGGCCGCCGATGCCGGTGGATCGAGCGTCGGCCGGGCACCGAACGCCCGCCGGATCACCTGGCACAACTCGCCCGCGTCGTCCGCCGTCGCGTCGACGACCGTCAGATCGGTCACGGCGACGTCGATAGCTGATCAGAACTCATCGGTGTTGATTCTCCCAGGGACACCGTCCGTCGCCGCGAGCACCCGGCGCCGCACGACGTCGGCGAGTGGGCCGGCCTGGTCGTGCGGCAGTGTCCAAAGCCCCTCGGGGACCTTGACGGCCAGGGCCGGGCCCGGGCTCGACCGCAGCCGTCTTTGGAGCCCGAGGGACTCTTGCAGTTGCTCGGCACCGGTGAGTGTCACTTCGCTGACCGACTCCACCGCGTCGAACGGGCGGTGGGCCGCCGCCTTCCATTGCATACGCCGGCCGTCCCCGGTCGGCACCGAGACGCGCTCTTGGACGGCGATCCGTTCTCGGGCGATGAGCAGCCGGATCCCTCGGCCGCCCCGCAGTCGATAGACCAGGTCGTAGTCGGTGTCGGCCAGCTCCGGCACCGGTGGCATGACGATGGTGGTTCGAGCCGCGAGGCCGAGCAGCCATCCCAGCGGCAACAGGAGCACCCCGGCGTACGCCAACAGGTTGAACGGAGCCTCGAACGGCTCGCCGATCTGCATGGTGAAGGCGTAAAACGCCGAGAAGACGGCCGCGACGCAGCCGATCCAGCCACCGGCATCGGCCCACGCCTGCGTCCGACGCCACTGCAGCCGGGCCGCCAGGCAGCCCGCCAGCAACAATCCGGCCGGCACCAACAGCGCCGGCGCATTGAACGTCCGGTCGTCCTCCTGGTCGGCCCAGAGGACGTCGACCGCGGCCACACTCCCGAAGAAGCCCAACGGAACCCCGACGTAGAGCAGCACGAGCAGCAGCTTGGCCCGCCGGATCAGGCCCTGGACTTCGACCGGCACGACGACAGGGGTGCTCGACATCCGGCCCACTGTATGGGTCATGGCGGTGACGGGCTCAGCCCGACTCCGCCAGCACTCGGAACCGATCGAGCGCGCGGCGAAGCAGGACATGCCACAGGGGCGCGGTCAGCCGCCAGCCAAGCCCGCCGACCCGGCCGAGCGGCAGCTCGAGCGACTCCCACCACGCGACCCGCGACCGACTCGGGCCGATCGCAACAACGTCGAATCCGGCCTCACCGCGGACCAGTTGCCCGGTGTGCAGCACCTCGCAGCTGTAGGGCGGCTCCCAACGAGTGATCACCATCGGGTCGTCGAACCCGATCGGCCCGATGCCGGTCCATGCCTCGAGCCGGCCGCCGATGCCTCGACCGGAGCCGCCGACCGTGCGTACCCGCGTCAACGGGACCCACTCCCCCTGCGCCGGCCAGTCGACGAGCCGCTCCCACAGCCGCTCGGCCGGCACGTCGACCGTCGCGTCGACCCGTAACAGCGCCCTCATGTCAGGAGCTCCGCGACAACCCGGAGGTCGGCTCGCAGCGCCTGCGCGGGCGCGCCGTTTGGCCCGAACCGCAGGGCCGCGGACGGATGGTAGGTCGGCACGACCACATGCCCGTCGCGCCGATGTACCGTGCCGTGCAGCTCGCCGATTCGCACGCCGCGACCTAGTGCCCACCCCAGTGCGGTGCCGCCGAGCGTGACGACGACCTCCGGCGCGATCACGTCGACCTGCCGGTCGAGCCACGCGCGACAGGCGTCGAGCTCGGACCGTTTGGGCGTGCGATTGTCCGGCGGGCGGCACTTGACCGTGTTGCACACCGCGAGCTGTGCTCGGTCGAGCCCGACTTCGGCCAGCAGGCCGTCGAGGAGCTGCCCCGACCGGCCGATGAACGGTTGGCCGCCCTCGTCCTCGCTACGCCCGGGTGCCTCGCCGACCAGCAGCACGCGAGCTCCCGGCGGGTAGTCGCCCGGCACGACGCGCTGCCGCGACTCCGACAGCGGACACGCGGTGCAGTCGGCCATCGCGGCGGCGAGCGACGGCCAGTCGGCCAGTCCAGGAGCGATCACGGCCGGGGACGTCATGCCGATCCGACCAGCTCGAGGAGCAGCTTCGTCACTTCATCGGCGTTTTCGAGCATGACTATGTGGCCGGCGCCCTCGATGACCACCACCCGCGACTCGGGCACGAGCTCGGAGATCCGGTACGCGTGGCGCACCGGAGTCAGGGCATCGTGGCTGCCGACGATGACGAGCGTCGGGATGCCTTCGAACGCGGCGAGCGACGCGTACTCGTCGAGGCCGACGAACAGCGGCCAGAAGTCCCAGAGCACTGAGGCGTCGCTGGACGAGATCATCGCGTCGGTGAAGGCCGCGTATTCGGGTGGCACCTCGCCGCCGAAGGCGAATCGCCGGGTGAACCAAAACGTCGGGCCGCTGGTGAGTCGGCGACCGGCGCCAATCAGACGCGGAGCCCGGGCTCCCAACGCGAACACCATCGATGAGCGATCCTTGAGGAACTCGCCGGGTTTGCCGGGCAGCACACGGCCGAGATCACCGGCGCTGGTACCGATCAGGGCCAGGCCGAGCACGCGCTCGTGCATCACGTCGGCGTGCTCTTTGGCGTACTCCATGATCGACATGCCGCCCATCGAGTGCCCGATCAGCACGATCGGCCCTTCAGGAGCGACGGTCTCGATCACGCGGGCCAAGTCGTGGGCGAGCTGCACGACGGTGCATCCGGTGGCCTCGGCCCTACCGGATCGGCCGTGGCAGCGCTGGTCGTAGAAGACCATTCGATGCGTGGGTCGAAACGCGAGTCGCTGCAGGTGCCAGCAGTCAAGATTGAGCATCCAGCCGTGTACGAAGACGAGCGTCGGTCGCGAAGGATCAGCGTCGTCGGGCTCGTCGACCTCGACGTACAGCGGGACCCCGTCGTCGGCGACGACCGTGCTCGGATCGCCGCGAAGGCTGCCGAGCCGCTCCGACTCGTCGGCCGACTTCCACCTCCGCCGCGCCCGGCGACGCTGAACGCTCGCGGTGGTGACCACCCCCGCCGCGGCGGACGCGGCAGCGGCCGCACCGGCGACTCCCGCCTTCAGCAGTGGCCGTCTCATAGGTCCGCCCCGGTCCAGCGGCGAATCGCGCGACCCCGGACGCCGGTGACGATGTCGTAGGAGATGGTGCCTGCCGCGTCGGCCCAGTCCTGGGCGGTCGGCATGCCGTCGTCACCGGCGCCGAACAACTCGACGGATTCGCCCGGCCACGCCTCGCTGTCGCCCAGGTCGACCACGAACTGGTCCATGCAGACCCGGGCGGCGATCGGGTATCGCCGACCACCGACAGCCACCTCCGCCTGGTTGGACGCATGTCTCGGGATGCCGTCGGCGTAGCCCAGCGGGACCAGGCCGAGCGTGGTCTCCCGATCCGTCAGGTGGGTGTGGCCGTACGAGACGCCGCTGCCGGCCGGCACCCGCTTCACAGCCGCCAGCCGACTCCGGACGGTCATGGCGGGCCGAAGGCCGAGGTCGGCCGACGACGCGACCTGAGGCACCGGGGTCAGTCCGTACATCGCGATCCCGCAGCGAACCAGGTCGAAGTGCGAGCTGGCTCGGGTCAGCGTCGCCGGCGAGTTGGCGAGATGCCGTACCTCGGGCTCGAGCCCGGCACCCGCGGCGACGGCGAGCGCCTCGACGAACGCGTCCTCTTGGATCTTGACCGACGGGTGGTCGGGCTCGTCCGCACAGGCGAAGTGCGACCACACGCCCGTCACGACGGCCACACCCGCCGCCTGCGCGGTCGCGGCGCCCATCACGAGCGTCGACCACTGCTCCATCGTCGCGCCGTTGCGGCACAGTCCCGTGTCGGCCTTGAGCTGCAGCCGCGCCGGCTCGCCGACCCGCCGAGCCGCCGCGACAATCTCGTCGAGCTGCCAGGTCGACGACGCGGTCAGGTCGATATCGGCCTCGATCGCGGCTTCGTAGGACTCGCCAGGCACCGCCAGCCAGCACAGCAACCGCCCACGGTCACCGGTGGCCCGCAGCGCCATCGCCTCCTCCAGCACGGCGACGCCGATCCAGTCGGCGCCGGCATCGCGGGCGGCGCGGGCAACCGGCACCATCCCGTGCCCATAGCCGTCGGCTTTGACCACAGCGAGCATCGCCGCCGGTGCGGCGACCTCGCGCAGTCGACGTACGTTGTGTCGGATCGCATCGAGGTCGACGACGATCTCGCCCCGAGGCTGGTCGTTGCTCATCGGCACGATTGTTACAGGCGGAGGCCTCGCCGCGGGCGGGCGCAGGATCCGACCGCACATAGTCGGTCCGATGCTGCCGCCCGTCGCTCCCGATCGGTCAGCATCACGGGGGTCGAGAACTTGTCTGGTGTAGACCACGTGTCCACCGAGTCGGCGAGCGTCTGCCGCAAACCTGTTCGCGCGCACCGCAGCACCCGCATTGTGCGTGTTCGTGACATGCTGCCCTTCGAATACGTCGGGGCTACAGAAGTCGTTTTGAAGATCGATCAGGACGACCGCGACCCGACTCCGATCAAGGTCGACGAAGGCAGCGTCCATCGATATCAAGATACGCGCTACTCCCGTCGATGCAGGTGATTGCGAAGCGGTTTTCGGTCGCGGTCGACCCACGCTGGTGGAATGAACTCCGGTCGCCCATCGACCGCCATCCGAACCGCCCAATCGTTCTTGTGAATGAGCGTGTGGTGATAGCAGCACAAAAGCACGCCGTTATCGAGGTCGGTAGGGCCGCCGTCGATCCAGTGCCGGATGTGGTGGCCGTCGCACCAGGCGATCGGTCGGTCACAGCCGGGGAACGCGCAACCGTAGCCGTCGCGCAGGCCCAATGCTCGGCGCTGCGCCGGGGTGAAGGTCCGGGCAGTCCTGCCCAGGTCCAGCGGCTGGCCATCGGTGCCGAGCAACGCCGGGATGACCTGGGCATCGCAGGCGAGCCTGCGTGCCGTCTCGGGGGACAGATCGTCGCCGGACTCCAACAGACCCGAGCCGACCGCGCTCTTCAACTGGTCGATCCCGATCGTGACCACGACATGCGGCTTCTCACCACCCCGAGTCGGCAGGTCACCGGCGCCGAGCTGGCGGCGGCACAGCTCGACGAAGGCATCGGCATAGCGCTGGCCCGGCGTCCGCGGGTCCGGGCCCTCGACGGTCGCCGGCAGGGGCTGCGCGAGTGGATCCAACGCCGCCTTGACGATCGCGGTCGACTCGGCATCTAACTGACCCCACAACCGAAATGAGCCGAACCCGTCGGAGCCCAACGCGAGATGACGCTTGCGCTTAGCCTCCCGCTCCTGCGCCAACGCGCTCGCCTCACGTGCCTCGGCGCCGTCTGGATCAACGATTTCCCACAGACGCTTGCCCAGCCGCGCCACATCTGGCGGGTCGAAGTCGCGACACCAGTCGAGCAACTGTCGCTCCGCGCGGTCGACAACGTCGGCGCCCAGGCCGACCGGGAGGGTGTCCATGACCCTGGCCGCCACGACCGCATGCTCCCGGCTGATATCACCGGCCGCCAACGCCGCCCGCGTCAACTCCAACGGTCCGTGCAGAGCTGCGGCCAGTGTCACTTCGCGTTTGGCCTCGGCCGGCGACAGCTGCAACTCGCGCCGCAACCATGCCCGCGCCGACGTCGCACCAGAACGCTCGCCGGTGCGACGCCGCGCGACCTCGGACACCAGTCGCAACACCAGCTCGTCGACTCGCGCCCGAGCCCCGTGGGTCGATCGCAGTAGACCCTCGACCTCCTCGTCGGACAGTGACCACAACGACACCTCAGCCGCGCCGTCGAGGGCCGCGACAACAGCGCCCACTGCATCAGCGACCGGATGCTCGGGCTTTTCCCACCCCACTGCTGTCATAACCGAAACGCTAAACGACCCCACCGACAAAACCCGGCCGAAAAGCGCCGCATGAGGTTTTCAATTCAGTTTCTTCTGGCGCCTTTATCCACTGGCTTCTAACGCCATTGTTTATCCACAGTCCTAACGCTAACCCTTGCGCTAACGGCTAACCGCCATCTCACCGAGCTCCGACCAGTCATCCTGATCCAGCACCGCGTTGATGATCCGCGGCGTCTCGGCCAGATGCTGAGGCAGCTGCGCCTGGGCCGCCTTGAAATGCGGCGAGCTGACGTGCGCGACTCCGGCCGCCTCGTCCCGGAACGCCTCCACCAAGACGTACTCCTGCGGGTCGTCAACACTGCGCGACCAGTCGAACCACAAACACCCGGTCTCGCCCCGCGTCGCTTGCGTGAACTCGCCACTGATCTGCGGCCACCGGTCGGCGTGCTCGGGCAAGACGCGGAACTTGGCGGTGATGAAGATCATGCGGTCTCCTGACGCTTCGGGCTCGTCAGCCAAGGATCGCGACCCGAACCGTCGGCCGACATCGGGCGTTATCGCCGGCAGATAACCGCCAGATCGGACTCGGTGAGCACGTACGTCAATCGCCCAAGCCGACCAATCCGGCCGCTCGGCGGCTCCGAATCTCGGGCGACATCACCGTTCATGGTTTGGAGCATGACATGAGGTCTCACCGACACCGTCGTGTGATCGCTGCAATTCTCGGGTCTCTGGCGCTGGTCGTGCCGATGGCCTGCGGCAGCGACGACGACTCGACTGACACGACCAGCTCGGGCACGGACCAGTCCGAGTCGACGTCACCCGAACATTCGTCCGATTCGTCACACTCATCGGGCGAGGATCCGTACGCCGTCACCCGCGAGGCGGCCAGCCACATGCCGATGACGGCCGACGCGCTGGCGAGCGGCTTCGACACCGCCTTGAAGCTCCCGGGAACCGCAGACTCCGACGCGGCGGCCCTACGGGCCAGCCTGACGTACCTGCTGACCGAGCACGTCTACCTCGCCGGCATCGCCGTCGACACCGCGTACGTCGCCGGCGCCGACTCGGCCGAGTTCAAGCTCGCCGCGGCGGCGCTCGACGAAAACTCGGTCGCTCTGGCCGACGCGGTCGGCTCGATCGCCGGCGACGCCAAGCGCAAGGTCTTCCTGCAGGCCTGGCGCAGTCACATCAACGACTTCGTGTCGTACGCCGTGGCCGCCAAGGAAGGCGACAACGCCGGTAAGCAGGAGGCGCTGAAGAACCTCGCCGGCTACCAGAAGGTCGCGGGGAAGTTCTTCGAGGAGATCACCGGCGGCGCGCTTCCGGCCTCGGCCGTCGAGGCGTCGCTCTCCGAGCACGTCAAGACCCTGGCGGCGGCGATCGACGCCTTCGCCTCGGGTGACGGCACCGGGTTCGACAAGCTCAAGGCAGCCGCCGATCACATGCCCATGACCGCGATGGCACTGGCCGACGGCATCGATCAGGCGACCGACACGGCCGGCAACCCGAACGACCAGGCATCCGAGGTGCGCGCGCTGCTCAACGCCAAGCTCACCGAGCACGTCTACCTCGCGGGCATCGCCGTCTTCACCGCGTACGTCGACGGCGCCGACAGCGAGTCCTTCGCGGCCGCCGCAGCGACCCTCGACGACAACTCCGTCGAGATCGCCGACGCGGTCGGCAGCCTGACCGACCAGGCCACCCGCGACTCGTTCCTGCAGTCGTGGCGCACCCACATCGACAACTTCGTCTCGTACGCGGTGGGCGTCGCAGAAGACGACCAGGCCGCACAGGACGAGGCGCAGGAGGCGCTGCAGGGCTATGCGGAGGCGCAGGGCCGGACGCTGAGCAAGCTCACCGGGGGCGCCTTGCCCGCCGCCCCGGTTCAGATGGAGTTCGAAATGCACATCGCGTCGTTGACCGCAGCCATCGACGCACTGGCCGCCGCTCTCTTACGGTGAACTATGGCCGGTGAGGCATCGCGTCGGTTGCGCAGCGTCCCAGACGCTGCGCAACCGACCGCGGACCAACTGCTGCGGGCCGCGGCACGCGGCGACGAGCCGGCGTTCGCCGAGCTCTACGACCTGATGGCACCGGCGGTCTTCGGGCTCTCGCGCCGAGTCGTCCGCGACCCGGCACGAGCCGAGGAGATCACGCAGGACGTGTTTGTGTCGGTGTGGCGCTTCGCGACCCGCTTCGACCCGGACAAGGGGTCGGCACGCACCTGGATCCTTACCCTGACACACCGCCGGGCAGTCGACGTCGTACGCGCCGACGCAGCGTCCAGTCGTCGGGAGCAACGGGCGGCGAAGTACGACACGCCGTTCGACAGCGTCCTCGAAGAAACGGCGACGCGGCTGCAGGGCGAAGACGTCCGCGAGTGCCTCGAGACACTGACCGACCTGCAACGCGAGTCAGTGCTGCTGGCGTACTACGGCGGCTACAGCTACCCGGAGGTGTCAACCCTGCTCGACGTGAAGCTGCCGACCGTCAAGACGCGGATGAGAGACAGCCTGATTCGGCTGCGGGACTGTCTAGGAGCGTGGCGATGAACATCGACGTGCATACCCTGGCCGGCGCCTTCGCGCTCGACGCGTTGCCGTCGGACGAGGCCGCGGAGTTTCAGCGACACCTGGCCGAGTGCACCGCGTGCCAGGTCGAAGTCGCGGAGCTGCAGACCACGGCCACCCACCTCGGCCTCGCGGTTGCCGAGCAGCCGCCGCCACGGGTCCGTGAAGCGGTGCTGCAGGCGGTCCACCAGACCCGACAGGTGCCACCGCCCGCCCAGCCGACCCATAGGCGCCGCCGGCCCCCGCGGGCCTGGCTTGCAGCCGCGGCGGCCGCCGTGGTGGTTGGGGCCGGGGCTGTCGGTCTCACCGACCTCGTACGCGACGACGCGGCTCCGCGGGATCCGATCGCGTCGGTCGTCGCGGCACCGGACGCCGAGTCGACGGCGGCTCGCCTCCGAGGCGGGGGGCGACTGACCGTCGTGTCGTCGGAGCAGCTCGGCCAGGCGGTCGTTCTCAGCGAGCGCCTGCCGCCCGCGGGGGCCGGCCGGGTCTACCAACTCTGGCTGGTCGACTCCGACGGACAGCCGCGCTCGGCTGACGTTCTGATCGGCTCGTCCGGCGCCGCCGATGTCGTCAGCGGCGTCGAGCCCGGCGACCAGGTCGCCATCACCCGTGAGCCTGAAGGCGGATCCGAGCAGCCGACGATGAAGCCGCTGGCCGTGACCAAGGCGCTGTGACGCCTGCCGCGGCGAGCCCACCCTGACGAATGTCATGGCCGGCTCGTGACGAGCAACCCAGGGGCCGAGCCCGATCGACGGCCATCGTGGCGGCATGACAGAGTCCAAAACCATCACCTCGGCCCCACCGACCCATGCGCTGTCGGTGCGTGGCCTGCGCAAGCGGTACGGCGACGTCCGCGCCGTCGACGGCATCGATCTCGACATCCGTACCGGTGAAGTCGTCGCACTCCTCGGGCCCAACGGAGCCGGCAAGTCGACCATGATCGAGATGCTGCTGGGCCTGGTCCGACCGGACGGCGGCGACGTCCGGGTTTTCGACGGCAGCCCTGCAGACGCCATCACCACCGGCCGGCTCGGCGCCATGCTGCAGTCGGGTGGCATCGTCGACGACGGCAAGGTCGGCGAGTTGATCGGACTCGTGGCCGGCCTGCATCGCGACGCGATGTCGGTCGCTGAGGCGCTCGAGACGGCCGGGATCGCCGGGCTCGCGGATCGGATCTTTGCCAACCTGTCTGGCGGCCAACAGCAACGCGTCCGGTTCGCGCTCGCGATCGTCGGGCGCCCCGAGCTGCTGCTGCTCGACGAGCCGACCACCGGCATGGACGTCGAGTCTCGCGCGGCGTTTTGGCGGTCGATGCATCAGCAGACGGCCCGCGGGCGCACCGTACTGTTCGCGACCCACTACATCGACGAGGCGGACGCCTATGCCGATCGGGTGGTCATGATGCGTCACGGCAAGATCGTCGCCGACGGTACGGCGGCCCAGATCAAGGCGACCGTCGTCGGCCGCACGATCCGAGCTCGACTCGCCGATCCCGATCCGGCCGCGCTGGCGTCGCTACCGGGCGTGCGGGACGTCGAGATCCGCGGCGACACCGTAGTGATGCACTGCGACGACTCCGACGTGACGCTGCGCGAACTCCTCGTCGCGACCGACGCCCATGACATCGAGGTGACCTCGGCCGCCCTCGAGCAGGCGGTGCTCGCCCTCGCCGACGACCATCAACCCACCGAGACGACGACGGAGGCCAGCTCATGAGCCTGCGGTATCTGCACTTCGACCTGATGCGCGCACTGCGGAACACGCGCGTCATGATCTTCACCCTCGTGACTCCGCTCCTGCTGTTCGCGATCTTCGGCTCCGGCCAGGGCGACCAGACGATCGGAGGCATCTCCGCCGCGGCGTACGTCATGGTCTCGATGGCCATGTTCGGCTCGATGTCGGGCGCGTTGAGCTCCGGCGGCACGATCGCCTTCGAACGCGGGACGGGTTGGAACCGTACGCTCCGGCTCACTCCGCTGCGTTCGTCGACGTACGTCGCGAGCAAGGTGGTGTTGTCACTGCTGCTCGCCGTCCCGCCGCTGGTGCTGGTCTTCGCCGCCGGTGTCGTGCTCGACGACGTGCGGTTGTCGGCGGCGCAGTGGTTCCAGGTCGCGGCGACGGCATGGCTGGGCGCACTGCCGTTCGCCGCGCTCGGCATCGTGATCGGGTACGTCGCGACGCCCGACTCTGTCCAGCCGATCAGTGCACTGACGACGATCCTGGTCGCCGCCTTCGGCGGGCTGTGGATCCCGGTCGAGCAGATGCCCGGCTGGATGCACAGCATCGCGGAGCTCACGCCGGCGTACTGGACCGGGCTCACGTCGCGCAGCGCCCTCACGACCACCGGTCTGGACACCCATGCGTTGTGGGTCGTTCTGCTGTGGACGGCCGGGCTCGCCGCCATCGGGCTCCGGCTGTTTCGGGCCGAGGCGGCGCGGGCCTGAGCCGGCGAGGCCGCACTACGGTGAGCGATGTGACCAGCCAAGCCGGCCAGCCCATCCCGGCGGGACCGCCGCTCGAACGCGTCGAGGGCGGCCGCTGGGGCTGGGTACTGGCCGGAGTCTGGCTGGTCTACCTCCTAGACCCGCTCCGGACCGCCTGGCAGGCCGATTCGGCATGGGAACGGATACTCGGCGTCGGCGCGCTGCTTGCGTTCAGCGCGACGTTCCTGGTCGCGGCGTCGTTCGCCCGCACCGTCCGTCGCGGCCACGGACACATCCCGATGTGGCGGCGATGGGCCCTGCTGGCGGTCCTGCTGGTGCTGGGTGCGCTCGCGCTGCCCGCGATCGGCGAGCTGGCCCTCGGCACGCTGGTCTACATCGTCGCGATGGCGATGATGCTGCTGCCGACGGTGCCCGCCATCGTGGTCAGCGGGATCCTGCTCGTGGGCGCGGAGACCGCGATTCGCACGGTGGACGGCTGGCACCACGACAACAGCGTCGGTCTCGCGATCATCCTCGCCGGGCTGGCCGCGTTCGGGATCCAGCGAGCCCTTCAGCGCGGTATCGCCCTCGATGCGGCGCGGGCCGACATCGCCACGCTCGCGGTCGAGCAGGAGCGCACCCGTTTCGCCCGCGACCTGCACGACATCCTCGGACACTCGCTGACGGTGATCACGGTGAAGGCCGAACTGGCCCGCCGCGTGGTCGCCGCGGACCCGGATCGGACGACCAGCGAGCTGTCCGACATCGAAGGGCTCGCCCGATCCGCACTGGCCGACGTACGCTCGGCCGTCGCGGGCTATCGCGAGATCAGCCTCGCCGGCGAACTCGTCGCGGCGGCAACGGCGCTGCGCGCGGCAGGCATCGAGGCCGAGCTGCCGACGGCGGTCGATCAGGTGCCCGAGGAACACCGCGAGCTGTTCGCGTGGGTGATCCGGGAAGGGGTGACCAACGTCGTGCGACACGCGCGGGCCAGCCGATGCACGATCAGGCTGGGACCAAGCGAGGTCGAGGTGGTCGATGACGGACGCGGCGCCGCCATCTCGGACGACGCCCCGGCCGGATCGTCGAACCACGTCGGCCACGGCCTGACCGGACTCCGCGAACGAGCCGCCACCGCCGGAGCCATGATGCGCGTCGAGGTACCACCAGGTGGCGGATACCGCCTGGCCGTACGAGTCGACGGGACTCCGCCGTGAGTCCCCCGATCCGGCTGCTGCTGGCCGACGACCAGGCGATGGTGCGAGGGGCACTGGCCGCACTGCTCGGACTGGAGCCCGATCTTGAGGTCGTGGCCGAGGTCGGCCGCGGCGACGAGGTGGTCGACGCGGCCAAGCGAAGCGACGCCCAGGTCGC
>Ga0190270_10000242_pt1 | contig 23807 bp, 23 predicted proteins | sample Popmic320T_FD_133748 | JGI IMG/M metagenome (GOLD analysis project Ga0190270, IMG submission 133748) | Populus adjacent soil microbial communities from riparian zone of Weber River, Utah, USA - 320 T | ecosystem: Environmental > Terrestrial > Soil > Riparian zone | place: USA: Utah | collected...
CAATCGCGGGATGATCGTCTGCACCTCGGGATGGTCGACGAAGAGCAAGGCGGCGCCGTAGAAGGGGACGTTCTCGACGAACTCGACGAAGGCGTCCTTGACCTTCTCGAACGAGCCGTAATGGTCGAGATGCTCGGGATCGATGTTGGTGACCACCGCGATGGTGCCGTCGAGCCTCAGGAAGGAACCGTCGCTCTCGTCGGCCTCGACCACCATCCAGTCGGACGAGCCGAGGCGCGCGTTGGAGCCGTAGGCGTTGATGATGCCGCCGTTGATGACGGTCGGATCGATACCGCCGGCGTCCATCAAAGCGGCGATCATCGAGGTCGTCGTCGTCTTGCCGTGGGTGCCGGCGACCGCGACCGTCGACTTGAGGCGCATCAGCTCGGCGAGCATCTCCGCGCGGCGAACGACGGGCACGCGCCGCTCATAGGCCGAGACGAGCTCGGGATTGTCCTTCGGGATCGCGGTCGAGACGACGACCACCGCGGCCTCGCCGAGATTCTCCGCCCGGTGGCCGATCGCGATCGGGATGCCGGCCTTGCGCAGCCCCTCGACGCCAGTGCCCTCGGCGACGTCGGAGCCCTGCACCTTATAGCCCAATATGTGCATCACCTCGGCGATGCCGGACATGCCGATGCCGCCGATGCCGACGAAATGGATGGTGCCGATGTCGATCCCCACACCTCTCATCGGAATTCTCCGATGAGAGGTGTGGGTTCATCCTGAGCTTGTCGAAGGACGCCCCTCATGCATAAGCCCCGCCGGGCATTGGGGTGAGGACGTTGTCGCGCAGGAAGGCGGGGTCGAAGCCGCGGTCGCGGCCGGTGCGCTCGACGAGGTCGGCGAGGTCGGCGGCGGCATTGGGGCGGCCGACGGCGCGGGCGCGGGCGGCGGCGTTGGCGAGCGCCGAAGGATCGAGCGCGAGCTTTTGCATCTGCTTGGCGAGCTCGACGGCGGTGAACCGGCCCTGGGCGATCATCCGCGCCCCGCCGGCCTTGGCCATTTCGCGGGCGTTGAAGGTCTGGTGGTCGTCGGTCGCCGAGGGCAAGGGGACCAGGATCGCCGGGCGGCCCGCGGCGGTCAGCTCGGCGATGGTCGAGGCGCCGGCGCGGGCGATGACGAGATGCGACCAGTTCAGCCGCTCCGGCATGTCCGGAAGGTAGGTGGCGAGGTCGGCGGGAATCGCGAGCTCGGCATAAAGCGCGCGGACCCGCTCGATATCCTCTTCGCGGCACTGCTGGGTGACCTGGAGGCGGCGGCGGAAATGCTCGGGGAGCAGGGCGAGGCCCTCCGGCACGACTTGCGACAGGATGGTCGCGCCCTGGCTGCCGCCGGTCACCAGCAGCCGGAAGATGCCGTCCTCGTCGATCGCGGGGAAGGGCAGCTCGCGCAGCGCCAGCACCTCGTCGCGGACCGGGTTGCCGACCAGGTGGACCTTGTCCTTGGCCTTGGCGGGGAGGCGCTGGACGTCGTCATAGGCGGTGGCGACGGCGTCGACCTTGCCCGCCATCAGCCGGTTGACCCGGCCGAGCACGGCGTTCTGTTCGTGGATCAGGGTCGGGACCTTGTCCGCGCGCGCGGCGAGCAGAGCGGGAAGCGCCGGATAGCCGCCGAAGCCGATCACGGCCGACGGGCGGAAGGTCTCGTAGAGCCGGAGCGCCATCGCCCGGCCGGTGAAGATGTTCCTGGTCGCGCGCAGCCAACCGACCGGCCCGCCCGACAGTCGTCCGGCGGGGAGGACGTGGACCTGGACGCCCTCGAACAGGCCCGGGATGCGGGCGCCGCGGTCGTCGGTGACCAGAGCGACGCGGTGGCCGCGGCGCATCAGCTCCTCGGCGAGCGCGTGCGCCGGGATCATGTGGCCGCCGGTGCCGCCGGCGGCGAGGACGTAGTGGCGCGCGATCATCGGGCCATCCCCTTCACCACATAAGGCGAGCGGTGGAGATAGGGATTGCGGCGCGTGAAGGCGAGCAGCAGGCCCATGCCCATGGCGAGCGCGATCATCGACGAGCCGCCGTAGGAGATGAAGGGCAGGGTCATGCCCTTGGACGGCGCGATCTGGACGTTGACCGCCATGTTGATCAAGGCCTGCAGGCCGAACTGGGTGACGAGGCCGGCGGCGGCGAGGACGACGAAGCTGTCGTCCTCGTGGAGCAGGCGGATCAGCACCCTGGCGACGATGGTCATGTAGAGGATCGCGATCGCGAGGCAGGCGATGATGCCGAACTCCTCGCCGATCACCGAGAAGATGTAGTCGGTATGCGGCTCGGGCAGGGTGAACTTGCGCACGCCCGCGCCCGGCCCGGCGCCGAACAGGCCGCCCGAGGTCAGGGTGCGCAGCGCGCTGTCGGTTTGATAAGTGTCGCCCTGGGCGAACAGGAAGCCGTCGATCCGCGCCGTCGCCACCGGATAGAAGAAATAGGCCAGCACCAGCGCGCCGATGCCGCCGAGGGTGAGCAGGCCGAGCAGGCGGATCGAGACGCCCGACAGCATCAGCAGCATCACCCAGGCGCAAACGAAGATGACCGTCTCGCCGAGGTTCGGCTGGCGCATCAGCAGCAAGGCGACGATGCCGGTGAGCAGGCCGGTCAAGGGCACGACGGGGAGGCTGGCGTCCTTCTGGCGCAGCGAGAGCATCCAGGCGATCGAGACGATGAAGAGCGGCTTCAGGAACTCCGACGGCTGGAACTGGGAGATGCCGACGCCGATCCAGCGCTTGGCGCCGTTGATCTCGACGCCGATGATCGGGACGAGGAAGAGCAGGATCGTGAACGCCACGGCGCCGACGATGCACAGCCGTTTCGCCAGCGTGCGCGGCATCATCGAGACCGCGATCAGCACCGGCATGGCGAGCAGGATCCAGACCAACTGGCGGTAGAAATAATAAAGCGGGGCGAAGCTGACATTGCCGCCCGACAGCCTGGCCCCGGCCGCGGGCGAGGCGGCGGCGACGGCGACCAGTCCGATCGAGACCAAAACCGCGAGCAGGATCAGGAGGACGCGGTCGATCTCCCAGAACCAGCGGCCGAGCGCGCTGCGGTCCGAGCGGCCGAGCCGGGTGGCGCCGTTCTTGTTCGCGCTCTGGAACACACTCATGCTAGCGCCTCCACCGCGGCGCGGAAGGCATCGCCGCGCGCCTCGTAATCGCGGAACTGGTCGAACGAGGCGCAGGCGGGCGAGAGCAGGACGACCTCTCCCGGCTCGGCCGCGCTCGCCGCGCAACTCACCGCCTCGTGCAGCATCTCGCAGCGCTTCACCGGCACCTTGCCCTCGAGCAATAAAGCGAACATCGGGCCCGCCTCCCCGATCGTATAGGCCGCGCGGACATGATCGAGATAGGGCTCGCAGGGATCGAGATCGTCCGATTTCGGGAGGCCGCCCAGAATCCAGTGGACGTTGGCATAGGCCGCCAGCGCGGGTGCGGCGCTGTTCGGGTTGGTCGCCTTGGAATCGTTGACGAAGAGGACACCGTTCCGCTCGGCGATCCGCTCCATCCGATGCGGAAGGCCGTGGTACGAGGCGAGCGCGGCGGCGATCACGGCGCTGGAGATGCCGAGGGCGCGGGCGGCGGCGACGGCGGCGGCGACGTTCTGCGCGTTGTGCGGCCCCTGCAGCGACGGCCAGCGCGACTGATCCTTCACGTCGGCCGCCGAGACCAAAGCCTTTCGCCCGGCGACGGTCCCGGCGATCGCTCGGGTATGATCGTCGTCGATCGCGATCACTGCCGCATGATCGGGCGACTGCATCGCCAGCAGCCGCGCCTTCGAGGCCGCATAATCCTCGACGCCGTCATAGCGATCGAGATGGTCCGGGCTGACGTTGAGGAGCACCGAGACGTCGCAGTCGAGGCTGTGGGTGAGGTCGATCTGGTAGGAGGACAGCTCGAGGACATAGACGCCGTTCTCCGGGAGCGGCTGCTGGCCCAGGATCGGATAGCCGATATTGCCGGCCATCGTCGCGGGCATGCCGGCGGTGCGGCAGATGTGGTGAACGAGCGCGGTCGTGGTCGACTTGCCGTTGGTGCCGGTGATGCCGACGACCTTGTGCGGCGGCAGCGTCGCGCGGGCCAAAGCGAACAATTCGATGTCGCCGATCAGCGGCACCCCGGCGTTGCGCGCCCGCTCGGCGATCGGATGGCGGTTCAGCGGCACTCCGGGCGAGACCACGACGCCGTCATAGCCGTAGAGCGCGGTGGTGAGAGGATCCGCGATCCTGATCTTGTCCTCCCCGGCACGGGGAGGGGGACCAGCCGCAGGCTGGTGGAAGGGGCCCACGTCTCCGTGCTCGCTGCGCTCGCCCCCCTCCACCGCACGTCGTGCGGTCCCCCTCCCCGTTCCGGGGAGGAATTCAGCCCTCGCCGCCTCGCTCTGGTCCCACGCCATGACTTCCGCGCCGCTGGCGGCCAGCGCCTCGACGGCGGCGCGGCCCGAGCGCGCGAGGCCGAGCACGGCGTACTTCTTTCCGGCGAAGGCGGAACTGGCGATCATCTGAGCTTCAGCGTCGAAAGGCCGGCGAGGGCGAGCACGAACGAGATGATCCAGAAGCGGATCACCACCGTCGCCTCGGACCAGCCGATCTGCTCGAAATGGTGGTGGATCGGCGCCATCTTGAACACGCGCCGGCCGGTGCGCTTGTAGACGAAGATCTGGATGACGACGCTCATCGCCTCGACAACGAACAAGCCGCCGATAATGCCCAGCACGATCTCGTGCTGGGTCGCGACCGCGATCGCGCCCAATGCGCCGCCGAGTGCGAGGCTGCCGGTGTCGCCCATGAAGACGGCGGCGGGCGGGGCGTTGAACCAGAGGAAGGCGAGCCCCGCTCCGACGATCGCCGAGCAGAGCACGGTGAGGTCGCCCGCGCCGAGCACGTGCGGGATGCCGAGATAGGCCGAAAAGATCGCGTTCCCGACCAGATAGGAGATGATCAGGAATGCGAGGCTGGCGATGATCACCGGCATCGTCGCAAGCCCGTCGAGCCCGTCGGTGAGGTTCACCGCATTGCCGAAGGCGACGACGACGAACGAGGCGAAGACGATGTAGAACCAGCCGAGATCGACGACCGGGCCGTTGTAGAAGGGGATGTAGAGTTCGGTCTCGGCGCCCCAGGTGATGATGGTGCAGCCGATCGAGGCGACGACGAACTCGGCGAGCAGGCGCGTTCTCGCCGACACGCCCTTGTGGTGGCTCTTGGTCACCTTGTCGTAATCGTCGAGGAAGCCGATCAGGCCGAAGCCGACGGTGATGAACAGGCACGCCCAGAGGTAGCGGTTGCCGAAATCCATCCACAAAAGCATCGAGATCGTGATCGAGGTCAGGATCATCAGGCCGCCCATGGTCGGCGTGCCGCGCTTGGAATGGTGGCTTTGCGGTCCGTCGATGCGGATCGGCTGGCCCTTGCCCTGGCGGATCTTGAGCCAGCCGATGAATTTGGGGCCGATGATCAGGCCGATGAACAGGGCCGTCGCGGTGGCGGCGCCCGCGCGGAAGGTGATGTAGCGGAAGAGATTGAAGAAGCCCGCGAATTCGAGCTGTTCTGATAGCCAATAGATCATCGGTCAGTCCCGCTTGCCAGCGCCTCGACGAGAGCGGCAAGTCCGACGGAATTGGATCCCTTGACGAGTATCGCGTCCCCCGGCCCGATCGCCCTGCGGGCGAGGCCGGCGGCCGCGGCCGCGTCGCGGACATGCGCCATTTCGATGCCCGGGCCAAGCGCTTTTGCGAGCGCGATCATCTCATCCCCGACGAGGATCGCATAATCCACTCCCGCCGCCTCGACGTGCGGGGCGAGACCGGCATGAAAATCGGCCGTCTCGCCGCCGAGCTCGCGCATCGCGCCGAGCACGGCAATGCGCCGGCCGGCGACCGTCTCCTCGCCGAAACTGGACAAGGTGGACGCCATCGAGGCCGGGTTGGCATTGTAGCTCTCGTCGATCAGCAGCGCTTCGCCGCAGCGGACGGGAACGAGGCGCCGCTCGCCGCGCCCCTTGAGCCCCTGCAGATCGGCGAGGGCGAGCCCGGCCAGAGCGAGGTCGCCGCCGACCGCCGCGACCGCGCCGAGCACGGCCAGCGAGTTCGACACCCAATGCCTGCCGGGCTGCGAGAGGGTGTAGCTCAATTGCGTCTCGCCGAGCATCGCGGTCACCATCGTGCCGCCGTCCGCCGACCGGATCGCATAAGCGGCGCGGATATCGGCGCCCTCGCCGAAGCCGAAGGTGAGGATCCGCGCCGCATGCGGCTCGGCGGCGGCGATCAGCCGGTCGCGGAACGGGCTGTCGAACGGCACCAAAGCGACGCCGCCTTCCAGCCCCTCGAAAATCTCGCCCTTGGCGTCCGCGATCTCCTCGTCGCTCGAGAAGAATTCGCGATGCGCCGGCGCGATCGCGGTGACGATCGCGACATGCGGGCGGACGAGCCGGGTCAAAGCGGCGAGCTCGCCGGCATGGTTCATTCCCATCTCGAACAGGCCGAAGCGCGCCTCGCGCGGCATCCGCGCCAGCGACAAAGGCACGCCGGTATGATTGTTGTAGCTCTTGACGGACCTGTGCGCCCTCCCCCGCGCCGGGCGGTCGAGCGCGGCGAAGAGCGCCTCCTTGGTCCCGGTCTTGCCGACCGAGCCGGTGACGCCGACGATTTTGGCGGAGGAGCGGGCACGGGACGCGCCTGCGAGATCGTTCAGCGCCCGTGTTGTGTCCTCGACGAGGACGTGCGGCCCGTCGACCGGCTCCGAGACGAGCGCCCCTGCGGCGCCCGACGCAAAGGCCTGGTCGACGAAAAGGTGCCCGTCGGTAGCCTCGCCCTTGAGCGCGATAAAGAGATCGCCCGCGCCGATCTCCCGGGAATCGAAGGCGACGCCGGTGGCGGAGAAGGAGGTCGAGACGGTGCCGGAAACGGCCTGCGCGATCTCATCCGAAGTCCAGAGCGGGAAGCTCATGCCAACCGCCTAACTCGTTCGTCCCTCGACTTCGCTCGGGACGAACGGAAGCTGGTGAGCTTCATCCACTCTCTAGAAGTCGCCTGTCCGCTCATCCGGCGCATTCCCGCGCTACCGTGACGTCGTCGAACGGGAGGATTCGGTCGCCGACGATCTGGCCCTGCTCGTGGCCCTTGCCGGCGAGCAGGATGATGTCGCCGTCGCGGGCTTCGGCGACGGCCGCCCCGATCGCCTCTCGCCGGCCGGGGATCTCGCGCGCGCCCGGCGCGCCTTTCAGGATGTCGCGGCGGATCGCGGCGGGGTCCTCGCTGCGGGGATTGTCGTCGGTGACGATGACCAGGTCGGAGAGGCGCAGGGCGGCTTCGCCCATCCCGGCGCGCTTCCCTTGGTCGCGGTCGCCGCCTGCGCCGAAGACGATGATGAGGCGGCCCTGGGTGTGCGGACGAAGCGCTTCGATCGCGCTCTCGATCGCGTCGGCGGTGTGGGCGTAATCGACGTAGATGGGGGCGCCGGCGCGGGTGATCACCGCCCGCTCCAGCCTGCCGCGGACCGGCTGGATGCGGGACAGGTTCGACAAGGTCTGCTCCAGCCCGCCGCCCGTGGCGATGACGAGGCCGGCGGCGGTGAGGGCGTTCGCGGCCTGGTAGGCGCCGATCAGCGCCAGCGTCACGACGTGGCGGCGGCCCTCGGCTTCGATCGTCAGCTTCTGGCCGAGCTCCGTGGTTTCGCGCGCGACCAGCTTCAGCGTATCGCCCTGCGCTCCCACCGTTAGAACGCGGAGGCCGCGTTCGATGCAGCGGCGGGCGACCTCCTCCGATTTCGGGTCGTCGGTCCAGACCACGGCGGCACCGTCCGGCTCGACGACCTCCGAGAAGAGCCGCATCTTGGCCTCGAAATAGGTCTCCATGGTCTCATGATAATCGAGATGGTCGCGGGTGAAGTTGGTGAAGGCGGCCGCCTGTACCGGCAGCCCCTCGGTCCGGTATTGCGAGAGACCGTGGCTCGAGGCCTCGAACGCGGCGTGGGTGATGCCCATCCTGGCGAGGCCGGCCATGTTCGAGAGGAAGGTGACGATGTCCGGCGTGGTGAGGCCGGTCGTCACCTGCTCGTCCGACGTGGTGACGCCGAGCGTTCCGATCGAAGCTGAAGGATGACCAGCCATCCGCCAAAGCTGCCGGCAAAGCTCGACGGTCGAGGTCTTGCCGTTGGTGCCGGTGACCGCGACCGCAATCTTCGGGAAAGGCGCGAAGAATCTTGCCGCAAGCGACGCGAAGTCGCGCCGCGGCTCCTCGGCCTCGATATGCACCGCGCCTTCGACCCGTGCTAGCGGCCGCGCCACCACCGCCACCGCGCCGGCGCCGATCGCGTCCGCGATGAAGTTCTCGCCGTTGAAGCGGTCCCCGCGGAACGCGCCGAAGACGGTGCCGGGAGCGACCTTCCTGTGGTCGATCGCGAAGCCGGTCACAGGAGAATCGTCGCCGCTGCCGATCAGGGCGCCGAGCCGCATTACTGCTCCGCGGAGGCGACGAGTGGCAGAAGCTCGCTGGTGTCGATGTCGCGATCCGCATCGGGGATGATGCCGAGCAGCGGCCCCGTCCGCGCGATCACGCGGGAGACGACCGGGGCGGCGGTCCAGGCGGCGGTGGTGAGGAAGTGGGTCTCCTCGGTCCCCTGCGGCGCGTCCATCATGACGACCACCACATAGCGCGGTTCGTCCATCGGGAAAGCCGCCGCGAAGGTCGAGACGTTGACCCGCCGCGAATAGCCGCCGCCGGCCGCGACCTTCTCGGCGGTTCCGGTCTTGCCGCCGACGCGGAAGCCCGCCGCTTCGCCGCGGCGGCCGGTGCCGTGGGTGACGATCATCCGGAGGAACTGGCGCATGCGCAGGCTGGTCTGCTCGGAATAGATGCGGCGGCCCTGCGGCGCCCGCCCGTCCTCGATCCTGAGCAAGGTCGCCGGCCGCCAGAAGCCGCCATTGACGAGGGCGGCATAAGCCGACGCGAGATGAAGGGGAGTGATGGCGACGCCGTGGCCGAAACCGCTGGTCAGCACGCGGGCGCGGCCCCAGTCGCTGGGCCACAGCGGCCGGGCGCGCTCGTTCAGCTCGATATGGGCGGTCTCATCGAAACCGACGTCGCGGAAGGCCTGCTGCATCCGCTCGGCGCCCATCGCATCGGCGACCCGCGCGGTCGCGATGTTCGAGGAGTGGATGAGGAGCTCGGGGACGGTGATGGCGCGGCCCAGCGGGTGATCGTCGCTGATCCGGAAACGGCCGATCGGGACCGGCGCGGACGCGTCCCAGCGCTGTGCGGGCGACGTGACCACGCCCGCCTCCATCGCCGCGGCGATGGTGATCGGCTTGAACACCGAGCCGAGTTCGTAAACGCCCATCGTCGCCCGGTTGTAGAGCGCATTGGCGTCGGCGCGGCCGGCCGAATTGGGGTTGAAGGTCGGCGCCGAAGCCATGGCGACGACCTCGCCGGTGCGCACATCCAGCACGATGCCGGTGCCGCCCTCGGCCTGCTGGGCGGTGACGGCGGCGGCGAGCTCGGCCTCCATCGCCGCCTGGACGCGGGTGTCGATCGACAGGCGGGCGGGCTCGCCGCGGTGCGCCGGGTCCATCAGCCTCGCCTCGAGCACCCGTTCCATGCCGGCGACGCCGTGGCCCTCGAGGTCGGTCCAGCCGAGCACGTGGCCGGCGAGCGCGGTCTGCGGATAGAGCCGCTCGGGCTCGCGGCTGAACACGATCGCCGGCTCGCCGATCGCGTTCGCCGCCTCGACCAGCTCGGGAAGCGCGCGGCGGCGCAAATAGATGAAATTGCGATTCGAAGCGAGCATGGCGCGATATTGCGCCTCGCTGCGCTCGGGCATCAAAGCGGCGAGCCGGGCCGCGACCTCGCCATGATCGCCGATCGCGTCGCCCGGGCGGATGCCGATGGTCCAGGCGTCGATGGTGCGGGCGAGCGGCACCCCGTTGCGGTCGAGGATGTCGGCGCGCGGCGGGATCAGGGGATTGACCGCCGAGGCGCTGGCGGCGCGGTCCGCGAACAGCTGCAGGAAGACCAGGCGCCCGACGATCAAAGCGGTGACGCCGGCGAAGATCAGCAGCATCATCATCAGCCGCTGATAGGTGAGCGCGAGCGCGTTCGGCTGCTCCTCGACGATGCGGAACGGCTCGGTGCGGGCGGCGAGCGTGGCCATCGTGCGGCCTCAGTCCTTGTCGGTGCTGGCGGCGCGGACGCGCGGCTCGGCACGCACGGCCGCAATCGGGCGCGCCGCCGGCGGGCGGGCGCGGCTCTCGGCGCGGGCGGTTTCGCCGATCTGCCGTGCGGTGCGCTCGTCGAGCAGAGCGGCGGTGCGCACCGGCGCGGCCGTCCGCGCCGCGGCGGGACGGGTTTCGGTACGGGCCGGTGTGGTGGTCCGCACGGGGGCGGGACGGGTTTCGGCGCGGGCCTGGGTGACGGGCGCGCGCGCCGGGACATTGGCCGAGGCCGCCGCGGGCGCCGTGGTAAGGCTCGCCTGGCGCACCACCGGTTGGGCCGGCGCGGCGGTGCTCTCCACGGCGGCGGTGCGGGCCTGCGGCTGCGGGGCCGCGGCCGGCGCGGTCTCGCCGGTCTCGGCCGAAGCCATGCGCAGCTGGGCGCGGTCGCCGAGCTCGCCGCTGGGCGTCTCGAGGCGGGCGAGGACGACCTCGTTGGCGACGAACTGGCCGGCGACCGGCGCCGACAAAGCGAGCACCTCGGCATTCCAGCTCTCGAGCTGGGAGAGCCGCCCGCGCGTGCCGAGCTCGGTCTGAAGATCGCGGATCTCCTGCTTGGTGCGCACGATCCGGGACTCGACGCCCGAGAGATCGGCCCGTTCGGCGGCGACCTGAAGCGACAGCATGTAGCAGCCGAGCGCAGCCGCGCCGACGCTCGCGACCCATCCGACCGACCTGAAGCTCCTGGCGCTCATCGGGACGTCCCCTCTATCCATGACGATGCGGCGGTGCGGCGGGCGACACGAAGCGTCGCCGACCGGGCCCGCGGATTGGCTTTGATCTCGCTCTCGCCGGCGCGAACCGGCCTGGCGACCGCCTCGAAGCTCGGCGCCGGCCGCTCGGCGGTGCGGTCGGGAAGGTGGCGCGAGCCGGCCGGCACGTCGCCGCTGCGCTGCTTCAGGAACCTCTTCACCATCCGGTCTTCGAGGCTGTGGAAGGTGACGACGGCGAGCCGGCCGCCGGGCCGAAGCACCTGCTCGGCAGCCTCGAGCCCGCCTTCGAGCTCCTGCAGCTCCTCGTTCAGATGGATCCGGATCGCCTGGAAGGTGCGGGTCGCCGGGTCCTTCTTCATGCCTTGATGCCAGCCGACCGCCTTGCGCACGATCCCGGCGAGCTGGGCGGTGCGCTCGATCGGGCGGGCCGCGACGATCGCGCGGGCGATCCGGCGCGACTTGGGCTCTTCGCCGTAGCGGAAGAGGATGTCGGCGATCTCGGCCTCGTCGGCCTCGTTGAGGAACTCGGCGGCGCTGCGCCCTTCCTTCGACATGCGCATGTCGAGCGGTCCGTCTGTCTGGAACGAGAAGCCGCGGTCGGCCCGGTCGAGCTGCATCGAGGAAAGGCCGATGTCGAGCGCGACGCCGTCGACCTCGCTTACCCCGCGGGCGGCAAGCGCCTGACGCATCCGGGAGAAACGGTCCGGAACAAGCGTCAGGCGCCCCCCGCAAGCAGCGGCATATTCTTCGCCCTCGCGAATCGCGTCGGGGTCGCGATCGAAGGCGAAGACACGGGCCGCTCCTTTCTCGAGAATCTTCCTGGTGTAGCCGCCGGCGCCGAAGGTGCCGTCGACATGGGTCTCGCCCTCGGCGACGGCGAGGCCGGCAACGACCTCGTCGAGGAGGACCGGGACGTGGCCCGACATGGGGGGAGCGACGTCGCCCTGATGCGCAACTGGGGCGGTCACGGGCGGAGCCCCTTCTCCTCGAGCCGATAGGCGGCGAGCTCCCGAAGGTCCTCGTCGCCATGCTCGAGCGCGATGAAGGGGTTCCAGATCTCGAACGTGCCGCCGACCCCGACGAACAGGGCCAGGTCTTCGATCCGGCCTTTGCGGCGCATCATCGGGGGCATGATGATGCGGCCGCTGGGGTCGTACGGCACGTCCTCGGTCAGGCCGAAAGTACGCCGGGCCCGACGGAAATGGGTGACGTCGCCGCTGCCGGTCTTGCCTTCCTCGTTGAGGCGGCGGCGTTCGTTCTCGATGTGGAGGTGGCGGGCATAGCCGCGGTCGTAGGCGGAGAGGCAGGGATCGACCTCGTGCGCGCCGACGACGATCGCCTTGGCGTCCGAGCGGCGCTCGACGATGCTGCGGATGAAGGCCGGGATCGACAGACGCCCCTTGGCATCCACCGCGTTGAGCGCGCTTCCGTTGAAGAGATGCTCCAACTCCACGGCCTGAAACCCCGCCTCCCCCTCACGCACGCAGCTCTTCCCGTTCGCGAAGCGCACCTACTCGCGCCCGCGTGACCGTTCGGCTCAGCCGGGAATTGCCCCTAATTTCGAAGGCGTGTGAATAACAGGGACGGCATGCCTTGAAAAGGGATTTCATGCCTTTTCATGGGAAAATATGGTCTTCCGAGGGAAAGCTCGGGTTTTCTATGGGCTTTCGAAGTCGTTTGTTCTTGTGCTGTTCACGGTGGACAGTGTTGTGGATAAGTTTGTTGAAGACCGCCGCCGAGCATAAAGCATCCCGAGTCCCGACGCGAGCGCGAATAGGATCGGAAGTGCGGCGAACCACGGCGCGCGGCGCCGAGTCGCCTCGACTGCATGCGTTCCCGGGATCGTGAGCCAGGCCACCGGTCGGTCGGCACGGTCGCGGCGCAGGCCTGCGAGACCGTCGAGGAGATCCGCGACGATGAGCGGATTGTCGGCCGTCCTCAGATGGCGCTCGCCGCCGCGCGGCGATGCGGCGCCGGTCCACAGGCGGTCGGCGAGGAGATCGGCGTCGGCGAGCACGATCGCCTCACCCCGTCCGATTCGGCAGCGGGCGAGGTAGAAGCGGTGCGAGCGGCAATTGCGTCCGTCCGCCTGGAACGTTCCCGGCGCCTGCAGGACGAGGCGCCGCCGGCTTTGGCCGATTTCGACCTCGAGCAAATCGGCGCGCTCGAACGGCTCGAGGCTCAGCCCCCAATAAGCGAGCAAGGGGCCGAGCAGCCCGGTCGCGGGCGGACGCAGGACATGGCCCGGCGGCCAGTTGCGCGCCCACACCAGCTGCGGATCGGTGAGGATCAGCGCCTTGCCGCCGTCGCGCACCCAATCGTCGAGCGCGACCAGCTCCTCGGGCGCGAGCAGGCGCGGCTGGGCGACCAGCATCAGCCGCGCTCCGGCGAGCGAAGCGGGCTCGATCGCGTCGATCGGGCGCAGGTCGAACTCGCGCTCGAGCAGGCGGTATGTTTCAGTCGGACGGCTGGCCGGATCGAAGGCGCCGCCTTCCCCCCAGGCGAGCGGCAGCGCCGACATGAGCAGCAGCTTTGGCTTCGGCCCCGCCTGCTCGCGCGGAGCGGTCGGGCCGAGGACCAGCGCCTCGTAAGGCCGGGCGGCGCCCAGGCCCATCGCACCCGCCAGCGCCGCCGTCGCCAGCAACGTCCCCGCCAGCGGCCGCCAACGCCGCGCCGCCTGGATGGCGAGGTCGGCGACCAGGACGACAGCGACTCCGCCCGCGATCCCGCGCAGCCCTTCGCACCAGGGGACCGGCACGCCGAGCGCGGCGAGCAGGATCGTCTCGGACGCGGCGGCGAGCAGCAACGCGAGTGCGTAGAAGCCGACGCGGCTGCGCAGCGGCCATGCCGCCGCCAGCACGGCTGCGGCGATCAGCAGCCAGGGCCGGAAGGCGAGGAACAGGACGAACTCGCCGCGCGCCCTCTCGAAAAAGCCGCCGGGGAGCAGCCCGCAACCGAGCTCGACGCCGGCGAACAAAGCGGCGCCGATCAGCGGCGCCGCCGCGGCGCTAGCGCGTCGGCGCGGGAGCAATCGGCTCGCCGGCGGCAGCATTGCTGTTGTTGGTCTCGGCATTGCCCGGTGCGACGCCGAGCTCGGCGAGCGGCTCCTGCGGCTCGGCGTCGGCGCCGTTGCCGGCGGGCGCGGACGGCTGCTCGACGAGATTGGCGGTGAGCGGCGCCTCCCCGCTCGGCCTGACGAGGGCCGTTGCGAGCATGACCAGGAGGAAAACGAAGGCCAGGCCCGTCAGGCCGATGCGTACGCGCTGCATGCGCTCTTTCTCTCCGCCCCCGCGTGAAAGACGGCCGGACGCTAGCCAAAAGGATCGGGCTTGTCGAACCTGCGGTTTCTACGCTCGGCGCATATTGCCGAAAACCGCTTGACGCGCGCCGCTGCGCGCGAAACAAAGTCGGCATGACACGTAACCTTATATCATGCGCCGCGATCGCGGCTGCCCTCGCCCTCTCCGCCTGCGGCGAGCCGGAAACGGTCGGCCCGGCCGACAACGACCCGCAGAAGGAGGCGCTCGCCAAGGCCACGCCGAAGCAGCTGCCGCCGTCGATCCAGGTCAGCCGCGTCTATCGCTGCCACGACAACAGCCTGGTCTATGTCGACTTCTACACCAACCAGACCGCGCAGGTCCGGACCAGCGAGGGCGGCACGCCGACGATGCTGACCACGCCGGACGGTACCTCGCCCTATGTCGCCGAGGGCTTCTCGGTCGGCGCCAATGCGGCACGGACGAGCATCACGGTCCCTGGCCGCGGCTCGCAGACCTGCAACGCCCGTACCTGAGCGCGCACGAGTACGGCTCTAGTCCGCTATCCTGCCCCCCGCTAAGGGGCAAGCGATGAGCGAGATCAGAGCGGAAACGGTTGCCGGGCACGGGCTGTCGCCTGATGAATATGAGCGCGTGCTCCATGCGCTCGGCCGCGAGCCGAACCTGACCGAGCTCGGCATCTTCTCGGTGATGTGGTCCGAGCATTGCTCCTACAAATCGTCGCGCATTCATCTGAAGAAGCTGCCGACCACCGCCCCCTGGGTGATTTGCGGCCCGGGCGAGAATGCCGGCGTGATCGACATCGGGGACGGCCAGGCCGCCATCTTCAAGATGGAGAGCCACAACCACCCCTCTTACATCGAGCCCTATCAAGGCGCGGCGACCGGCGTCGGCGGCATCTTGCGCGACGTGTTCACGATGGGGGCGCGCCCGATCGCCAACATGAACGCGCTGCGCTTCGGCCGCCCGGATCATCCCAGGACCCGCCACCTGGTCGCCGGCGTCGTCGCCGGGATCGGCGGCTACGGCAATTGCGTCGGAGTCCCGACCGTCGGCGGCGAAGTGAACTTCCACCCGGCCTATGACGGCAATATCCTGGTCAACGCGATGACCGTCGGCGTCGCCCAACAGGACAAGATCTTCTATTCGGCCGCAGCCGGCATCGGCAATCCCGTGGTCTATGTCGGCTCGAAGACCGGCCGCGACGGCATTCACGGCGCGACCATGGCCTCGGCCGATTTCTCCGAGGATTCGGAGGAGAAGCGCCCCACCGTCCAGGTCGGCGACCCGTTCACCGAGAAGCTGCTGATCGAAGCCTGCCTCGAGCTGATGGCCTCGGACGCGATCGTCGCCATCCAGGACATGGGCGCGGCCGGGCTTACCTCGTCGAGCGTCGAGATGGCTTCGAAGGGCGGCGTCGGCCTCGAGCTCGACATGGACGCCGTCCCCTGCCGCGAGGAGGGGATGACCCCCTATGAGATGATGCTCTCGGAAAGCCAGGAGCGGATGCTGATGGTGCTCAAGCCCGGACGCGAAGCCGAGGCGAAAGCGATCTTCAGGAAGTGGGAGCTGGATTTCGCGGTGATCGGGCGGGTCACCGACAGCGGGCATCTGGTCCTGAAATGGCAGGGCGAGACCGCAGCCGATATTCCCCTCGCGCCGCTCGCCGATGACGCGCCCTGCTACGAGCGGCCGTGGGTGCCGACGCCGAACCGCGAGCCGCTCGCCGACGATCCCCAATCCACCGACCTCGGCGGGGACCTGCTCAAGCTGATGGCCTCGCCCGATCTCGCCAGCCGCCGCTGGATTTGGGAGCAATATGATTATGGCGTCGGCGCCGATACCGTACAGCGCCCGGGCGGCGACGCGGCCGTCGTCCGCGTCCACGGCACCGACAAGGCCCTCGCCATCACCACCGACTGCACCCCGCGTTACTGCTACGCGGACCCGGTCGAGGGCGGCAAGCAGGCGATCGCCGAGGCCTGGCGCAACCTGTGCGCGGTCGGCGCCCGCCCACTCGCGGCGACCGACTGCATGAACTTCGGCAACCCGCAGCGGCCCGAGATCATGGGCCAGTTCGTCGGCTGCATCGAGGGCATGGCCGAGGCCTGCCGCGCGCTCGACTTCCCGATCGTGAGCGGCAATGTCTCGCTCTACAACGAGAACAAGAACGAGGACGGCAGCGGCTCCGCCATCCTTCCCACGCCCGCGATCGGCGGCGTCGGCCTGCTCGCCGACTGGCGCAAGGCGGCAAGGATCGCGTTCACCGACGATTTCGAGCTGGTCGATACCAATTATGGCGACGGCGGCGTGCGGATCGGGGCGACGATCCTGCTCGTCGGAGGATTCGGGGGGCATCTCGGCCAGTCGCTCTGGCTGCGCGAGATTCACGGCCGCGAGGAAGGTCCGCCGCCCCCCGTCGACCTCGAGGCCGAGCGCAAGGCGGGGGAGTTCGTCCGCGCCTGCATCGCCGACGGCACCTTCCTCTCCGTGCACGACATCGCCGACGGGGGCATTGCGGTGGCCGCCGCGGAGATGGCGCTGGCGGGCAGGCTCGGCGGCGCGCTGACGAGGGGCCCGCGCGACGACGGCCGGGCCGCCGACTGGTTCGCGGAGGACCAGGGCCTCTATCTCGTGACCACGCTCGCATCCTCGCTGGACGTAGAAGCGCGCGCGCAAGCCGTCGGAGTCCCGGTCCGTCACATGGGCAATGTGACCGGCGCGGATGTGCTGTGCTTCTACCATGAAGGCATACGCCGCGAGATCCCCCTCGACGAGCTGCGCCGCGCCCACGAGAGCTTCTTCCCGGCGCTGATGGGCGACGAACTCGCGGTGTCCTGATGCGGACAGTCTCGGAGATTCTCGAGCCGCCTGGTCCGGCCTCAAGCTGATCGCCCGCCGCCAGCGCCGGCCTTATGACCGCTTGGCTCGGGCCGCCACTTTTGCTAAGGTGAAGGTGCCGGCATAGGACCGGTTTTGCGCTGCCCGCCAACGGGCGGAAGCTTGATAGGCACGAATCGCCAACGCAAGTTGGCGAATCGCCGAGCGGAGGATTGGCTTCGGCCCGTCCGCTGTAAGGCACAGCCGGGGCCGGCGCCAGATCCCCTCAAAAGGACATCGCGCGTCGGCCCCCCCGGCCCCGAGAGATCCGGAATGCTCGTAACCGCCGTATTGCCCTTTTGCGATTTTAGGGGCGCGGCCACCCCCGGCTTCGCCATGCTCGCGCGGCCGCCCTGGCCGGACCCCGCCACCGGTCATCTGCGCGGCATCGGCGGCGTCAGGCGGCGCAATCTTCCCGGGTTCGATTCGTGGGTGGGCGAGGCTTCGCTCGTGTGCGGCATTCCCGCCATGGCCCTGGACCTGCCGCGCTGGCTGCCGGGCAGGGCGGGCACCCGCGTCGCCCTGGTGCGCAAGGCCTGCTATTTCGACGGCCTGATCAACGGCCGCTTCGAATTCCTCTTCCGGGTAACGCCCGAGCCCGCGTCTTTTGCCGAGGTCGGCGAGGTCGCCCGCACCCTGCTCGACAGGCCGGTGCGCGTGCCCAGGTTCGACGGCGGCAAGGGTCCGCGGCCCCTCGGCGGCCAATCGGGAGCGGTCGCGCGGCTGTGGGCGCACGCCACGGTCAAGCGCAACGCGAACCCGCTCCTCAAGGAGGTCCGGGCCGGCCGCGCCTTCGCGGTCGCGGAGAGCAGCGCCGCCATCGGCGAGGTGCCAAGCGGCGCTCCCGCGGGCGTCGAACTGCGCATCGACCAGACCGGCAAGCCCTTTGAGCTGTTCATCATCCATCCCCCCTTTTCGCAGGTTGGCCAGCGGCGAACGCCCTATCGACAGGCATCGCGGACGCTGCGCACCTACCTGCTCCGCATGCTCCAGGACGTCGAGGCTCTCTCTCAAATAAGCGCGATCCCAGGGGCGCCCCTCGACGACGACCGCGTCCAGGCGGTGTTCAACGAATATACGCGCCACATCATCCGGTCGCGCGCCCAGGTGGAAGACACGACCGGTCTGTTCAATTATTGCTACGCCGCCTTCGCGCGCCTCTATCCGGGCCGCGTCGAGGGCTTGCGCCGGCAGGTCGTGAGCAGCGGCATGCGCCCCAACGTCAAGGCCAAGGTGCTCGATTTTCTCAAGGAAGTGGAAAGCGCGCAGACCTTCATACAAAATTTGGTGCAGGGAGATTATGTCATGGGCGACAAATATGAGGACATCACAGCGACCGGTCAGGGCATCGCAATCGGACGCAATTCCAGCGCGCGGGTCAGCGACAGCGTCAACCAGTCTCTGGACCCCCAGCTCATTTCGGCACTGAAGGACCTCGCGGCCAAGATCCGCGAGTCCGGCAACCCAGAGGCCGAGGTCGAGGCCGAGGTCATCGAAGCCGCCGCCAAGAAGGCGGAAGCGGGCGACGAGAAAGGCGCGATCGGCCACCTCAAGAAAGCCGCCGGATGGGCGCTGGGCCTGGGAACCACGGTGGGCAGCGTTGTGCTCTCCGCATTTTTGAAGTCGCATCTCGGCATCGGATGATCCGCGAGCGCATCGCGGTCGCCTGTTCACGCGTCGAGGGGCACGGCCGCAACGTCGAGCGGCCCGGCCGCAGCACCGTCCGGCAGGCTGCCACCGCCCGCCCGTCGGCCTTTTTCGAGCGCTGATCGGGCGATCCCGGTTTCGCCCGGCATCTATACAGAAATGGGGGCCGGTGTCGCCACCGGCCCCCACTGTCTCGGAAACCTCGCCGCGCCCCGAGAGGCACGGATCCGCCGCCGAGCGGTTTCGGGCGAGACGTTGGAACCGAAGCTCCGCAGTCTCCCGGGCTCCCCGTCAGGGCCGAGGCCCTGGCGGTTCGCCGCGGAGCGGGGCCCGAAGGTCCCGCCGGGCGTCTCAAGAACCCGCCGCCTTGCCGGCAATAGCGTCCGCCTGCGCATCCGCTCTGCCGTCCCGGAAGGCCTCGGCTCGCGCCTTAAGTCCTCCGAAGGGGCGACGGCTCCTTCAAGCCGCCCTTCCCTCGCTTCCTCGTCGATCTCCCGGGGGGAGACCGAAGCATCGGCTCGGGTCTGGCTGGTGAGGCTTCGAACGTCGCCGTCCGATGCGTCCCCCGCCGGGCTTCTGCCGAGGCTGCCGCGTTCACGAAGCCCTGGCTTTCACCTAGCTGCCGCTGTCGCGGCGGCTTCGTCAGCCGCCCTCGCCTTGCACGATCCGCCCCGAGGGACGTCCCGCTCCGGCTGTGGCTGGGGAGGCATCCGTTCCGTTGCCGGTCCGGGCGTCTCTGGCCACGGATCGAAGGTGACAGCGATTCCGATTCGCAGGAAGCGCGGACTGCCTGTGGATAATGAGGATAACGGGGATCGAAAAATCAGCGGACGCGGTCCGGATGCGCGGCCGCGAAGGCGGGATGCGACGTCGCCTCGGCATCGGCGCGCACCAAGGTCGGATAGTCGTCGAGCGGCACCTCGAACCGGCGCGCATTGTAGATTTGCGGGACCAGGAAGATGTCGGCGATGCTCGGTGCGTCGCCGATCAGGAAGCGCCCGGCCGTCGGCGCCGCCATCGCCTCCAGCGCCGCGAAGCCGTCCGTGATCCAGCGCGCGATCCAGGCCTGCTTCGCCGCCTCGTCCGCGCCGAGCTCCTTCTTGATGTGCTGAAGGACGCGGAGATTGTTGAGGGGGTGAATATCGCAGGCAATCGTCGCGGCGAGGGCGAGCGCGTGTGCCCGCTCGGCCGGGTCCGCGGGAACGATGCGCGGCTCGGGCCGGCTCGCTTCGAGATAGTCGCAGATGGCGAGGCTCTGGACGATGCGGTGCCCGTCTATTTCCAGCATCGGTACGAAGCCCTGCGGGTTCAGCGCCTTATAGTCGCCCATCCCCTGCGCGCCGAAGGCAAGGTCGATCGGCACCCGATCATAGTCGACGCCCTTGAGATTGAGCGCGATCCGCGCCCGGTAGCTCGCCGAGGAGCGCCAATAATCGTAGAGGACCGGCCTGCTCACCTTGCCGCCCTAGGGTCCGCACTCGATAGCCGCAATGGTGAGCCATAATGGAGATAGCGGTCGGTGAAGTCGCCGGCGTCGCGCATCCGGTCCCAGTCCTGGATCAGGATCACACGCTTCGTGCGGACGATCAGACCGTCCTCGCCGAGCTGGCGCAGCACCCGATTGACGTGGACCGGGGTCAGCCCGAGGGCGTCGGCGAGCTGCTCCTGGGTCATCGGAAGCTCGTAGCGGTGATTCTCGGCGAGGCCGACCTCCTCGAGCCGCAGCGAGAATTCGCACAAGATGTGGCAGACCCGGGTGTAGGCGTCGCGACGGCCGACATTGACGACCCATTCGCGGAAGATCGAGGAATCGACCAGAGTGTCGATCCACATCGCGACGCCGATTGCGGGCCGGGCGAGCGCCAGCTCGCGGATCGCGTCGCGCGCAATGAAGGCGATTTCGGCCTCGGTCAGGGTCTGGACATTGTGATCCGAGACCTCGAGCAGGCTGTTCTGGAGATCGAGGAAGTCGCCGGGGACGTGCAGCGCGATCACCTGCCGCCCGCCCTCGCCGGTGATCTTGTGACGGAAAGCGAAGCCCGACAGCAACAAAGCGCAGGCCTGCGGCCGGTCGCCGTCGCGGACCAGATGAGCGCCCGCCGGCAGGCTGCGCGCCTGGTACGGCAGAGCCAGCAGAGCCTCGCGATCGTCCGCGGCGAGGCCGGCCCGCCGTTCGAACTTGCGCACCATCGGCATCAAAATCTGCTCGCCGGCCCTGGACGATTGTGCGTGCACGCGATCTCCCCCCTGTCGAACGAGCGCATAGAGCTCATGGCGGACGCGGCCCTTACCTGGATCAAGCTTTCCGCATTTTGAACACGATTCCCGACTGTTAGCCAAGGGCGGGCGGCGATCGCGCGACTGCCGATGGCGGCCCGCCGGGCTCGGAACTTAACCTAGATTAGACCGTTCCCCACCATGGCACTGCGGGTGCGCTGATTTCCCCTCTGTCCTGTCCGGCTTCCGCGGCGTGTCCCGGTTGGAACGCCGCAGCCGTTGCAAGCTGAGGAGAGGATATGCCCATGACGCCGCTGAGCTCCGATCGATGACCGGCGACAGCCCGACGACGCTGCGGACCCTGGCCGAGCAATGCCGCCGCCTCGCCCGCGGTGCGAGCACCGGCGAGGTCGCCACGTCTCTCAAGGAGATCGCCGCCGGCTACGACAATCTGGCCGCCCGGGCCGACGCGAAGGGGAAGCCGCCGACTCCGGCTCGCGACTGAGCTCCGCACCACTCCTGTCGAGTGGCGACGCGCGGATTTCCGGTCTTCAGATTGTCAGATCGAGAGCCTCGCTCGGCTTCCGAAGCCGAGCGCAACGCTCACGATTGCTCGGCGGGCGCCATGAAGGCGTTCAACGCGGCGAGTCGCTCGGCCTTCTCGGCGTCCTGACGGTCGCGCATGGTGCTGGTGCGGGCGGCGCGATCGGCCATGCTCTCCCACGCGGCGGCGGCGCGCAGGCAGCGCTCGCGGACATTGTCGAGAAGAGCGGATTCGGCGTCGGCTCGGGCATCGATCGCGCGAGCGCGGTAGAAGTCGGACTGGGCAGACATGGAATTCCTCTCAACGCCCCGCAAAGATCGTCCGCCGCGGCCCCCGCCGCTCCGGTAGTCGGCTCCCGGCCCCTCTGCCGCATGGGCGAAGGGGCCGGGTCCATCCCGCGCTCGCGCGTGGGCGGGAAGCTGTTACGCCGCCTGGATGTTGACCGCGCTGGTCTTGCCGCGACGGTCGGTCTCGAGGTCGTAGGAGACGCGCTGGTCGCGATCGAGCGTGCGCATGCCGGCCTGCTCGACGGCACTGATGTGCACGAACGCGTCATTGCCGCCGCCTTCCGGCGAGATGAAGCCGTAGCCCTTTTGCTCGTTGAAGAATTTCACGGTTCCGATGGTCATTTGCTTTTTCCTTCTGGGGCGGGCCGCCATTCGGCCCTCCGGTGCTAGGAGAGGCGAGAGAGAAGGAAAAAGGAGCCGCAAAGCGCCAAAGACCGTCAATTTGCGACTGGTAGCAGACCGGCATGTAGACCTGCGGGCCGCAAAAAGCAAATTGCGCCCCCGCGAACGCCGCCCGCCGGGGCTGTTCCGGGAGAGAGCGCGCCGCTAGCAATTGCCGAGGTTTCAGGGTGGAGGCGGAATTGCGCACGACGCGGATCGCATCGACGATACACAAATGGCTGGCGCTGCTGATGGCGATCCAGATCCTGTTCTGGTTCGTCAGCGGCCTGTTCTTCGCGATCGCGCCGATCGAGCGCGTCCGCTCCGAGCATATGAAGGCGGAGGCGCCCGCGGCCCCGATCGCGCTCGCCGACGCCGCGGCCGGGCTGCAGCGCATCGCCGGCGAGGCGCCGGGCGAACGGATCGAGGTCCGCGCGATGCTCGGCCGGCCGGTCGCATTGGTGAGCCCGCGCGAGGGTGCACCGCGGCTTTACGACCTCGCCGAAGGACGCCGGGTCTCGCCGATCTCCGCGGCGCTCGCCGCCGAGATCGCCGAGGCCGACCATGCCGGCGACCAGCGTGCGGTCCGGGTCACTCTCGTCACGGCGGAATCGCCCGAATATCGGGCCGCCCTTCCCGCCTGGCGGGTCGACTTCGACGACGGCGCCAACCGCGCGCTCTACGTCGCGCGGGACAGCGGCACCGTCACCGCCCGCCGCTCGACCTTGTGGCGCGTCTTCGATTTCCTGTGGGCGCTCCACATCATGGACTTCGAGAACCATGAGGATTTCAACACGCCGCTGCTGATCGTCGCCACCAGCCTGGCTTTGGTGATGATCGTCAGCGGCATCATCCTGTTCCCGGTCCGCCTCGGCCTCACCGCCTGGCTGAGGCGCCGGCGCAATGCGAAGGCGCCGGCGGAGACCTGACCGCCCTCAATCGCCCGACGCGGGCGCTTTCGCGGGCGCGGCATCGGCGCTGTTGCTGAGATTGGCGTCGGACACGTCGTCGCCGCCGAGCTCGTTCGGCAGGGTTTCGGCGAGGTTCGCCGCCGCCGCCGCCGCGGCCTCGTTCGCGGCATCCGTTTCCGCGCCCTGCGTGCAGGCGGCAAGCGCCAGCATGGCGGCGCCGGGGATCAGGAAACGGATCATCTGTGCATTCTCCTTGCGCTCGCGAGCGGCGCCGAAGCCTAGTCGATCCGGAGCCTGAGGAACAGCATCGCCCCGTCCGGATCGCCCCCATAGGACGTCTCGAGCCCGCGCGGCACGAAGTTCAGCGCATAGAGGCCGCCGACGCCGAGCCGGACATGGTCGGCGACGCGCAGGTCGCGGATGACGCCCGCCGAAACCTTGGCGACGTCGAACACCGGCCCGTGATGCCCGCCGGCCGAGAGCAATTCGTTGGTTTCGATCCGCTCGGCGCGCGCGAACAGGGTCCAGTCGCCGAGGCCGGCCGCGGCCTCCAGCGCGAAGGCGTCGAGCCGGTCGTGCCCCGCCGAGCGGCGTCCCCAGGCGAACGTGGTCGACATCCAGCTCCGCTCGCCGAAGCGCCGCGTCCAGATCGCGCTCGCCGACCAGCGGGTTTCGTTCTCGTCCGGCTCGAGCTGCTCGGGCGCGACGAGATGGGTCCAGCTCGCCTGCAGCGCCAGCTCGCGAATCGGGTTGA
>Ga0190270_10000243_pt1 | contig 23793 bp, 25 predicted proteins | sample Popmic320T_FD_133748 | JGI IMG/M metagenome (GOLD analysis project Ga0190270, IMG submission 133748) | Populus adjacent soil microbial communities from riparian zone of Weber River, Utah, USA - 320 T | ecosystem: Environmental > Terrestrial > Soil > Riparian zone | place: USA: Utah | collected...
GCAGCCGTTTCGGATGATCACCGCCGAGTCCTGACTCGCGGCATCACGTCTCGTGGGCGCAGATCTTGTCGAGCTCGGCGAGGTAGGCGTCGAGGGGATCGAGGCCGGCCTCGGCTCGCAGCTCGTCGACACCGTCCGGATCGACCAGAGGGGTCGCGAGCTTGGCCTTGCCTTTGACGCAGCCGATCTGCGTGCCGTAGGTCTGCTTGGCTCCCTGAGCGACGGCGACCCGATCCTCCAGGTACGCGACGTTGCCCCAGGAGGCCTGGTCGTCCTCGGCGGCGGCTCGTATCAGCTTCAAAGCCTCGGCCTGAAACTCTGGTTCGAAGTCGGAGTGCTGGGCGATCACCCAGGCGGCGTCGGCGCCCTTCTTGCCGACGAGGTCGATGGTCGGCCAGCCGTAGTCGGCGATGATCTCCTTGAGCCGCTCGGTGCGCGCCTCGTCGCCTTCGTTGTCGACGCCGCCGGTGCGGCCCGCCTGATCGCGCCGAAACATCGCCATCAGCTCGTCGTGCAGCTCTTGGTCGAACCCGACCGACTCCGACGGCGAAGCGTTCGCGCCAGTCTCGGGGTCCGAGTCGGATCCACCGCAACCGACGAGCGGGAGGAGGACGAGGGCCAGCGCGGCCGTCCAACGCGGCATGTCGACACCCTATTGCCGCCTAGCTGCCAGCACGACCGCGCGGGCTCAGTCTCCTGGCCACTCCCCGGTCCATCGCTGAAAGGCCCGCGCGCTCCCGCGATCGATGACGGCCTTCACGACGCCGAAGATCGCGCCCTGGATCGCGGCAGCGACCAAGACATCACGGAACCGAGTCTCCGACTGAAGCGGCTGTGGCGCATCGTCGGGCAGCATCGGCGCGCGCCGCCAGACCTGCTTGAAGGCCGCGCCCGCCACGAGGCCGCCGACCACGCTGCCGGCCAAGCTCACCGGCCGATAGGCGAGCTTGGCCGCCTTGCTCATCCGCCCCACCGCCGCCAGGCCAGGGCGGCGATGCCGACGGCCGCCGCGGCCGCGAGGCCAGCGCCACCGATGATCGCCGGGCGACGCCGGCTGGTTTCGCTGATCCGGTGCCCGACGCCTTGCGCCGCACCCTTGAGCCGGGCGGGCACGTCGAGCCGGTGTCCGATCTCGTCGACGGTGTGGCCCAGTCTCGTACGCGCGTCCTCGACGTCGGCGTAGAGGCTGGACGGGTCGTTGGGCACCCCCTGTCGATCATGCGTCGTCGTCTCGGTCATCAATGCCGTCCCTCCAACCGCTCGAGTGTCAGGATTGGGAGGTGCCCAGGTTGCGTCGACTCAGACTGGCTCAGTCGACCTAGCGCATGCTGACGTCGATCTGGTCGATCGGTCTCGGAACGGGTCGGGCGCTCGGGTCGGCTTCGCGGACGAAGGCATCCGGATCGAGACCGTCGGCGTAGTCGACCCGAACGACCTTGCGGTGGGCATATCCGAGAGGCCGGGACGGGTTGAAACCCGGCTCCGACTCAAGCCGCTGCTGCACCGCGTCAGCGGCGAGGCGGCTGTTCATGCGATAGAAGCGTGTTGCCATACCTCACGGTGCCGGTCGCGGCTCGGTCGTACCTAGTGCCACTCGGCACCCCGGGCCGGGACGTACGTCATCGAGGCTTCGGGGCGAGAGTACGCATCAGCTCAGACGAGATGTTGCTGCCCGTGAGGATTGTCGCCTGTGTCGCGATTGGGAGGCGATGCACCAGGGCGCCAGCCACTCCGACCGCGCCGGCGGGCTCGACGATCATCCCGACCGCGTCGCGGATCGTCCACAACGCCTGCCGGATCTGGTCTTCGCTGACGAGCACGATGTCGTCGACGACGTCGCGCATCCACTCGACCGCCTCGGGCACGGGTACCCGGACCGCGATGCCGTCGGCGATAGTGGCGGCCGTGTCGGTCGCGGTGGGTTTGCCGCTACGCCAGCTGATCGCCATCGACGGAGCGGCTTCGGCGCAGACGCCGACGACCCGAGTGCGCGGCGAGTGCGCCTTCATCCAATGTCCGATGCCGCTGATCAGGGCGCCATTGCCGACGGGCACGATAACCGCGTCGAGATCGAGCGGCGCCAACTCGACGGCGATCGTGCCCGCACCCTCGGCGATCCGCGGGTCTTGACCGTCTTCGACGAAGACGCAGCCGTCGCGCTCGGCGGCGTGGTCGCGGGCCCGTGCCTTGGCGACGTCGAAGTCATCGCCGTCGAGCACCACCTCGGCTCCGAGCTCTCGCATCCGCTCGACCTTGAGGCGATTGGCCCCCCGGGCGGCGAAGACCGCACCGCGATGTCGCGAGCTCGACCCGCGTACGCGATCGCCTGGCCGAAGTTGCCGGCTGAGGCGCACACCACGTGCTGCCCAGGCGACAGGTCGCGCATGTAGTAGTCGGCACCACGCCCCTTGAACGAGCGAATCGGGTTGAGCGTCTCGATCTTGAGCACCAGGTCCCGACCGAGCTCGCGGGACAGCCCTGCGTCGACGAACTGCGGAGTGTTGCGAAACACCGGGTCGACGATCTCGGCGGCGTCGGAGATGCGGTCGAGGGAGAGCACGCACTCATCGTGGCGATCGCGGCTGGGGCGGGCAAAGCCAGCGCGCCGTCCTCGCCTGGATCGGGCGAGCCGACCTAGGCCTCCGCGGGGAGCTCCTTCATGTCGCTGGCGTCGTCGGCCAGCCGCTCCCGGACCCGGGTGTCGTAGAACACGTAGGCCGCGGTCAGTCCCGTGAACGGGATCAGGAAGGCGTAGATCACGCCGGCGACGATGTTGATGATCTCCAACGGGGCGTCGGACCCGAGGATCAGCAACGTGCCGACGATCGGGCCGACCGCGATCGCTATCAACGCCGTGACGACGGTGAGCCAGGCGATCTTGAAAGGTTGGCGACCGACCAAAGAGTTGCTCCGACGTAGGGTCGCGAAGGCCGTCCCGGGCTCCAACTCGGCCACCGGGATGAGCAGCGCCCACCGCAAAACCAGCCAGATCGCGATCGGGACCAGGAACACCGACAGGCTGAAGACGGTGACGGACGCGACCGCGATCGCCACCGCGCCGATCAGGGGGCGCGGCCGGTCGACCGCGAGCCGCAGGGCGCGCCTGATGTTGATCTCGCGACCGGCGTCGATCTCGGTGACCGCGCGAATGGTGGCCGCGTGGATGACGGCGATGCCGAGGAACGTGAGGATCGTGCCAGCGAGGACGGCGATCGAGATGCGGTAGCCGCCGCTCTCCCCGCTCGTGTCGAAGCCGGCGAACGAGCCCGCACGGAGCAGGCCCGAATGCAGGGCGGCGACCAGGATCGACACCGGGATCGCCACAAGTCCGATGCCGAGGAACAACGCCGGACGCGACAAGTACATCCGGGCCGACGCGGCGTAGGTCTGCCCCCACGCGCGTCGGTGGGCCAACCGCAGCGGCGCCGTCGGCCGCCAGGTCGTGCGGAGCGCGGCGTAAGCCAGGAACCCGATGATCAGGCCCATGACGATCAGAACAGGTGCGGGTTCGGTCACCAGTCGCCGCAGCGCGTCGGAGCCGGCCTCGACCGCGCCGCAGAAGAAGCCGGTGGCTCCGGTGCCGAGCACACCCCCGGCCGGGACCGCATACGCCTCGTTGCGCAGCCGGTCGTCGACGGCGCTGATCGGACGCTTCCAGATGCCCTTTTCATTCGGCCCGGTCGGCCCGTTGTAAAACGCCTCGTGACGCTCGCCCCAGCGACCCTCGTACGCGATCCACGGAAAGGCGTCGCGTGCGGCTTCGGTGCTGGTCGGGATGAGCTGCGCTACCGGCCGGACGTCATGGGCCGGCCCGCGGGTGTCATCGCAGCCGACTCCCTGGGAGGACGAGCGACCGAGGAACAGGCCCTCGTCGTAGTAGTTCGCATGCGAACCCGCCGCCACGTGGACGACCGGATGCGTGTCGTCGACGATCTCGAGCTTGTCGTCGCCCCAGTCGGCGCGCTCAGCCCCCTCGTGCTGGCTGTAGGCCACCTGGACCGGGTCCTGCTCCAGCGCCTCGGCCGCATCGGTCGTCGCGAAGTTGAGCTGGATCCACTCCCAGTCGCCCTCGTGCTTGTTGTTGTAGTCGTTGAACGGGTAGAAGAACCAGTACTGCAAGGCCAACTGGTCGCCCTCGGTGACGATGTGGGCGTACACGGTGGGGTCGGTTCCGGCGAGCAGCCGATCGGCCCACTGCTCGTAGGCGCATCCGGGGTCAAGGGCGTCGCCGGGGAAGTCGAGGTGGTACTCGAACAGCCCGTTGGAGAGATCTTCGGCCGTCGGCGCGATCATGACGAGGTCGTCGTTGTTCCACGGCCCACGCAGCGCCACCGTGTCCTGGCCCAGGATTGCGTCGACGTCGGTCGGGATGTACGGCTCGCCCGGACCGCAGGGCTCATCCTGGTCGACCAGCACCGCGACCGGCGCATAGCGATTCGCCAATTCGGCCCCGGGATCGGCCGCGATAGCGGGGCCTGCCGGGATGACCAGAGGCAGGAACGCGCCTCCGATCATCCCGCCCAGCAGGATGCGGCCTCGGCTCGCCACGTCGGGTAAGTCGCTGTCGACCAGCGTCAGGTGTCCGGCCGGCCTATTCGTTGATCACCTCGCGCCCCGAGGCATAGAGGTAGGTCACGTACGCGATCGCGTCCGCGTTGATCCTCAGCGCGTCGTGACTCAGGTTGTCGATCGTGTCGCAGGCCGAGTGATAGCACGGGTCGAACGCGACGTTCGCCTGGCCACCCCACTTGGCGACCTGGGCCGCGGTCTTCATGACCTCGGCGCCGGTGAACAGCCCGCCCGCCGGGATGTCGTTGTTGATGAACTCCAGGTAGTCCGACCGCCCGTTGAACGGTGTGGGCTCCGACGGGATGTCCCGGTCGGCGTAATACCGCTCGAACAGTGCCTCGATCTCGTCCGAGCCGTCCGGGCCGGCTGTCCCGAAGGCCGATCCGTCGCCGTCGTAGACGAACAGCCCGTAGTTCGGCGACGCCACCATGTCGAAGTTGAGGTACATCTCGATGTCGGCGCGCTGGCTCTCGGAGAGGGTGTCGACGTAGTGCGTCGAGCCGACCAGGCCGCCCTCCTCAGCACCCCACCAGGCGAAGCGCAGCTTGTTGGACAGACTGAGCTTGGCCATCTGCTCGGCGACCTCGATCAGTGAGCTCGTCCCGGAGCCGTTGTCGTTGATTCCCGGCCCCTCCGGGACCGAGTCGAGGTGTGCGCCGGCCATGATGACGTTGTGCGGGTCGCCGTGGCGACTCTCTGCGATCACATTGGACGTCGTGGCGGGCACGCGATCCACGTTGGAGAACAGTCGCATCCGGAGTCCGGAGATACCGGCGAACTCGACGCCGCGGTCGTACGTTGTGCTGAGGGCGGGGATGCCTCCGGTGTAGCCGTTGCCGAGCGTGACGGCCGGGACGCCCTGCCGGTCGTCGCCATCGGTATTGCCCTGGTTGAAGAAGAGCACTCCAACCGCGCCGGCCGCGGCTGCGTTTTCGCCCTTCTGCTCAAACGTGCAGGTGCCGCGCTGGATCAGGGCGATGTTGCCGACCGGGAAGCCCATGAAGTCGGCCGCCTCGCAGCCGCTCGTCGAGGCGTTGCCGATGCCGAGTGCGAGGTCGACCGGCGTCACGTCGGCCGTGACGTCGCCTGGGTCGGAGTGTGGCGTGACGCTGAAGTCGGTGTCCTGAACGTAGGTGACGGTGCCCGGCGCGACCTGCTGCAGCGCCGACGGGCCGAGCTCCCTGAACCGGACGATGTCGAACGTCTGACTGGTGACGACGTAGCCTGCGGCCCGCATTCGCTCCTCGACGTACGCGGCGGACGCGTCGTATCCGGACGAGCCCGAGTCGCGTATTCCGTCATTCTCGTCGGCGATCGCCTGGAGTGCCTCCTCGTGCTCGAGGGTGCCTTCGAGCGTGACGCACTCCAGCAGCTTGCGGACCGAGTCGTTGGTCCGAACGCATTTCGTCTCGTCAGCCTGCGCGTCGGGTGCCTGCACGGCCGGTACAAACGCCAACGTCGCGGCCGCCACGCTGATGGCGGCCGCACCACCAAGAAGTCTTCGTACGGATGTCACGGGAGTCCCTCCGTCCTCGGGCGTCACCGTTGGCGCCCGCCATCGCGTAGAACGCATCAGACTTCAGGCCTGTCGACAAGGGCCGGAAGTCCCTGGCGGCGTGAGCCGGTTCGTGCCCGCCGGCCGCCGTCGCGCCTAGACCCAGTCCGGCAAGGTGATCGCGGCGGTCGCTGCGGCATGCACATCTGTACGCGGCCACCGCGTCGCGTGCGGGTCTTCGTCCTCGGCCCGGCGTACCCGGCTTAGCCATCGCTTAGGCCCGCCAGCGGCAAGCTCCTCGATCGCGTAGTCCCAGCTCAGGAGGTCAAAGCTGACGACGGGGCGGCTGGCACCGTTGCTGAGGACGGCGACGACCTGTGCCTCGGTGGGGTGGAGCACTCCGGTGATCGCATGATCGGCCGCATCAGGGTCAGCGCTCGCGATCCAGAAGCCGCCGTTGTGGTTGCGGTGCTCGCGCAACATCTCGACATAGGTCTTGACCGCGACGTTGTGCGTCTTGCCGGTCTGGCTGAGGACGCCGAGCAACGGACGGTATTGCTCGGCGAACGTCGCCTCTCGGTGGTCGGTGATCGCCCGAGTGCCCGATGCTCCCCTGGCCACCAGCACCGCGTCGGCCAAGACCAGATGCTCGAGCTGGCCCCGATGCTCACGCACCATCGCGACGCCGGCAGAGGGCACCACAGGATGCGACAGATCACAGGTGTGCCCGTGCAGTCCGGCCACGTGGTAGATGGCCGTCCGGAGCGCGTCGGTCAGCGAGACCGACTCGTTGGCCGCGGCTTCGAGACACCTCACGCCGAGCTCGCGAACGAACCAGGCGACCCCGTGGGAGCAGCCGCTCATCGCTCCGGTCGGTGCCCGCTCCCCGTCGACCAAGACCGCGACAGTCGACGTCGCTGCGAAGAAGTCCTCGTTCTCCCGCTCCAGCTCGGCTGGCCGGGTGGCGAAGGAGATGAACATGTCAGCTCTCGAGGTGTGGGTCGATCAATGCACGGCACGGTCGGTCGCGACGTACTGTACGCCGCCGAACGCGGGGGCCCGCAAGACGACCGAGTCACAACCTCGGCGAGATCGGCCGGGCGCTCGCCACCGCGGCCACCGCTGCGCTAGTCCCCCGGAAGGGCCGCACACACCGCCAGCGACTCGACTCGCCGCAACGCCGCGTAAACGGCCGTGTCGACGTCTGAGTCAACCTGCCGGGTGATCGAGACCGTGACGGACCGGCGCCCGTCGAGCGTGGCGGCCGCGAACTGGGTGTAGCCGGGGAAGTTACCGGTGTGCCCGTAGACGGTTCCGCACCGCGTCTCGTAGCGGAAGATGCCCAGACCGGCCGCGTTCCGTCCGGGCCCGGGCGGGTCGGAGGATCCCTTGACCAGTCGCAACTGCTTGGCCTGCAACGCCCGGCCGAAGAGGCGAGAGCCGACGTAGCCACGGATGAACCTGTCCAGGTCCGCCGGTGTGGACACGATGCCGCCGGAGGCCCACGCGAGCCCGGCCGCGAAGACCTCGCTCTGCTCCACGGGTGGCTGACCGGCCGCTACGTGGTAGCCGTGCATGTACGGCCGCGGCATCTGGGCGCCGCGAGGCAGGCTGGTCCGCACCAGGTGCAGCGGCTTCGAGACGAACCGGTGCAGCGCCCGGGCGTACGACCGGCCGGTCACTGCCTGCACCATCAGTCCGACGGCGACGTTGTCGGAGTTCGAGTACTCATAGCGCGATCCCGGATCGAACACGAGGTCGTCGTCCTTGACATAGGACAACAGCTTGCGCGGCGGCATCGGCACCAGTGGCTTCGCGATGATCCGCTTCAAGAACCCCTCGTCGGAAGTGAAGTCCGGCACTCCACTGGTGTGCTGTAAGAGCTGCCCCAGCGTCACGTCTCCCCACGCGTCGGGCAGATATGGCAGCCGCTCGCCGATCGTGTCGCGCAACGACAGCCGCCCGCGGTCGACCAGTGTTAGCGCGACCGCGCCGCTGAACGCCTTGGCCACGCTTGCGATCCGCATGTGGTCGGTCACCCGGATCTCTCGCCCGGTCCGCACGTTGGCCACACCGGAGGTGAGCACCAATCGGTGATTGCCCCGGTGGACGACGACTATCACGCCCGGCGGTCCATCCGAACGCGCGACCAGCGAGTCCATCGCTCGCCCCAGCCGCGACAACTCCGACGCGGAGCCCGAAGGAGCTCCAGCATCTGCCACGGCCTGGTAGCTCGGCACCGACGCCGCGAGGACCACGGCGGCCGACACGCCGGCCACCGCCGCTATCCGCCGCGACCGGGACGAACCATCGCTTCGAGACATAAGACAACCTCCTGGGGAGCCCACCCGACGCCCCACGTCACCACAGCAATCACCCGAGCGGGCTCACCCGCAGTGGGTGAGTCGCGACCGTGCGGCCCATGTGAGTGTGGCGCCGGAGGCGGCGTCAGCCGAATCGCCGTGCCGTCGCGACCTGGACGCAAAGAGGAGCGGAGAGATGGGCAAGAGGTTCAACGGGACGATCAACGTCGACATTCGCGATTCGACTCCGGACTGGGAGCCGTACATGCAGCCGGTCGCTCCCGCAGCGGCGCCGAACGTGCTCTACATCGTCCTGGACGACGTCGGTTTCTCCGCGATGGAGCCGTGGGGAGGGCTGATCGACACTCCCAACATCAAGCGACTTGCCGCCAACGGTCTGACGTACACGAACTGGCACACGACCGCGCTCTGCTCGCCGACCCGGTCGTCACTGCTGACCGGACGCAACCACACGACGAACGGCATGGCCTGTATCGCCGAGGCGACGACCGGCTTCCCGAACGGGAACGGGCACATCCCGTTCGAGTGCGCGACCGTCCCCGAGGTGCTCGGCGAGCGCGGCTGGAACACGTACATGCTCGGCAAGTGGCACCTCTGCCCGGCCGACGAGATGAACATGGCCTCGACGAAACGCAACTGGCCGATCGGGCGCGGTTTCGAGCGCTTCTACGGCTTCCTCGGCGGCGAGACGAACCAGTGGTATCCCGACCTGATCTACGACAACCATCCGGTCGAACAGCCCACGCTGCCCGAGGACGGCTACCACCTGACGACGGACCTGACGGACAGGGCGATCGAGTTCGTCAAGGACGCGAAGATGATCACGCCGGACAAGCCGTTCTTCATGTACTTCAGCCCCGGCGCCACGCACGCTCCGCACCATGCGCCGAAGGAGTGGATCGAGAAGTACGAAGGCAAGTTCGACATGGGCTACGAGGCCTACCGCGAGCAGGTGTTCGCGCGCCAGAAGCAGCTCGGCATCTTTCCTGACAACGCCGAGCTCTCGCCGCTCAACCCGTACGAGACCGAGACGAGTGTCGAGGGCAAGGACTGGCCACCGCTGGACGTCGTACGACCCTGGGACTCGCTGTCCGACGACGAGAAGCGGCTGTTTTGCCGGATGGCCGAGGTGTACGCGGGATTCCTCTCGCACACCGACCACGAGATCGGACGGTTGCTCGACTTCCTCGAACTATCCGGGCAGCTCGACAACACGATCATCGTCTTCGTCTCCGACAACGGTGCGAGCGCCGAAGGCGGTCCCAACGGCTCGGTCAACGAGAACAAGTTCTTCAACGGCATCCCGGACACGATCGAGGAGAACCTGCGCCACCTCGACGATCTCGGCTCGCCGGCGACGTACAACCACTACCCGAACGGCTGGGCGTGGGCGTTCAACACACCGTTCAAGATGTGGAAGCGCTACAACTTCGAGGGCGGCTCGGCCGACCCGTTGATCATCTCGTGGCCCGAGGGGATGAGCGTCAAGGGCGAGCTGCGCGGCCAGTACATGCACGCGACCGACGTCGTGCCGACGGTGTACGACCTGATCGGCGTCGAGCTACCCGCAACGGTCAAGGGCTACCAGCAACTCCCACTCGAAGGCGTGAGCTTCCGCGACACGTTCGAGAGCAACGACGTGCCGACCCCGAAGGAGGCTGCGTTCTACTCGATGCTCGGCTCGCGGGCCGTTTGGCACAAGGGATGGAAGGCGGTCAGCGTCCACCCGACCATCGCCGGCTGGAGCAACTTCGACAAGGACCGCTGGGAGCTCTACCACACGGACGAGGATCCCACCGAGATGCACGACCTCGCGGCCGAGAACCCGACCAAGCTGCACGAGATGATCAACCACTGGTTCCATCTCGCCGGCATGTACAACGGGCTTCCACTCGACGACCGGACGGCCGTTGAGGTGCTCGCGGACCCGACCCGACCCCAGGTCGCGCCGCCCCGTGACCGCTACATCTACTACCCCGACGCCGCTGAGGTCCCAGAGACAGCCGCCGCAAACATTCGCAACCGCGACTACTCCATCCTGGTCGAGGTCGACGTCGAGTCTCCCGACGCATCGGGTGTGTTGTTCTCACACGGCGCGCGCTTCGGCGGCCACGCTCTCTACCTCAAGGACCGAAAGCTCAAGTACGCCTACAACTTCGTCGGCAGCAACACTCAACTGGTCGAGTCAGACCAAGACGTACCCACGGGGCAGGTGGTCCTGGCCGCATCGTTCGTTCGATCGGGAGACGCGATGCCCACCACCGGCACCCTTTCGTTGTTCATCGGCGACACGAAGGTCGGCGAGGACACGATCACCACGCAGCCGGGCAACTTCTCACTCGTCGGCGAGGGATTGAATATCGGTCAAGACCCAGCCTCGCCAGTGACCGACGACTATCCGGGCAACCGCCCGCACGCCTTCGCTGGCGGAACGATCAAGCAAGCGATCATCGACGTCTCCGGTGACCCGTACACCGACATCGAACTCGAAGCGCTCGCGGTGATGAAGCGCGAGTAAGTCAGTCGGGAAGCCGCTGGGCTAGCACCTCAGGACGTCTCCTCAGCGGCACTCTTGGCGGCGATGCGCTGCTTGGCCTCCTGCTTCGGGCTCTCGGTCGCGGCGCTGGCGGGTGGCTGGGCCGACCCGCGCTTGCCGCCGAGCGGGCTGCGTTCCTCGAGCATTCGGAGACCGCAATACACCCCGAATGCGATCAGCACGATCCACAGCATCGTCGAGCCCACCCCAAGCAGAACCAGTCCGAAATTCGCGGCTGCCTCGCTTCCGGTCTCGCTAACGGACGGCTCGAGGCCGCCGCTCAGCGTGGACTCGAATTCGGTCGTCGTCTCGGGCCAGCTCGTCACTGCGACCACAGCGCCGCTGGCCGCCAGCATGAAACCGAGTACGCCCCACAACGTCAGCTTGTTGGCCATGATCAGTCTCCCCAGGTACGTGCCAGGTACTAACGGGGCGAATCGTTCCGAAGGGACGAGATATACCGCCAGAGACATTAGTCCCGAATCATCCAGGCCGCTTGGTCTGGGACATGACGCGTCTCTACGACCTCGGGTGCGGGTGCGGGTATTCGGGGGCGCGGCCTTGGAAGGCCAGGATCGCCGGATTCTGGATGACCCCGTCGCGGATCTCGATCGCGCGCCGGATGGTCTCGTTGGCCGCCCACGCCTCCGGGCCAGCCATCACCGTGTGCAGGTACGGAAGGACGGCCTCGCTGATCACCCAAGTCGCGGAGTTCCACAGGTACGACGGACTGTGATCGACGGCGTAGTAGCAGATGTTGTCGCCCACGGCGAAGGTCGGTTGCTTGAACGAGGTTGGTCGGGCCCAGTCGAAGCCCATGCCTTCGTCGCATGAGACGTCAATGATGAGGCTTCCCGGCCGAAAGGCCGCAAGATCTTGCTCGACGAGAAACATCAGCGGTCGATTGGGGTCTTGGAGGGTGCAGTTCACGATGATGTCGTGCTCGGCTAGGAACTTTGCCGCCGGCACGCGACCGGAATCGATCATCACCGACGACTGATGCGGATCGGCGACATCGTGGACTATCCGCCGGATCCGTGCCGTCTGGATGGGTGCACTCACCGCCTGAACGTGGCGCGTCGTGAGGACCGAGACCTCGTGGACGCCATGCGTTGTGAGGGCCGTGACCGCGCCCCTGGCGGTAGCGCCGAACCCGATCACTGCCGCGGTCAACCGCTGGCCGTACATCCCTGTCAATCCAACGAGCTCCAGGGCGTGAAGGACCGAGCAATAGCCGGCCATCTCGTTGTTCTGATGGAAGACGTGGAGTCCGAACCCGCCGTCGGATGTCCAGTGGTTCATGGCCTCGAAGGCGATCAGCGTCTGGTGTCTATCGATGGCGGTCCGGGTCAGTTGCTCGTCTTGAACGCAATGCGGCCAACCCCACGCGGTCTGGCCGTCGCGAAACTCGGCGAGGTCTTGCGCCTGAAGCTTGGGCAGCAGCATGACATCGCACGCAGCGACGAGATCTTCGCGGTCATGTACCCCCGCGACCAACGGCTTCAACTGCTCGTCGGAAACGCCGAAGCTCTCCCCATAGCCAGTCTCGAGGTAAATGCGACGACGAAGATTTGCATCGACGCGCTCGAAGTGCTGCGGATGGATCGGCAGCCGCCGCTCGTTTTCCTTGCGAGACCGGGAGGCGACCCCAAGACTGAGCTCCGCCATGTTGACCTCCCGCCACGTTCGGCCATCCGCATGGTCGGAGGATGGGCGCGTTCAACCTACACCTCGACATCAGCAGGAGGCCCTGATGACCGGACCGAATGCCGCCCCTGACGAACACAAGTCGACCATGGTCTGGGTCCCGCCCGGCGGAGGCCGACAGGTGCGTCGCCTCAACGGCGAGGACACCGCGGTACTTGCCGACGGCTCGGTGACCGACGACGCATACGCGGTCCGGCTGAACACCGCTCCGCCCCAATTCCAGAACGTACCGCTCCACGTCCACCGCGCGGCCGAGGAAGCGTTCTACGTCTTGTCGGGCACTCTCGCCGTCGTTGCGGACGGGCGCCGCCTGGACGCCATCGCCGGCTCGTTCGTGTTGATCCCGCGCGGAACCCCGCATTCGCTGGCCAACCTCACCGACGTGCCGACGGTCTTCATGACCCTGATCTCGCCCGGCCACCAATCGGGCTGGATCGACGCCGAGGCCGCACTCCTGGAAAGGTCCGAGCCCGGCCCGATTGATACCGACGAGCTCGCGGACATTCACCGGCGGTTCGGGCTCGAGCTGCTCGGCCCGCCACCCGACTGGAGCCGCGCCACGCCCGACGGAAGTCGGTAACAGCGACCACCTTCGTTAGGTTGGGTAGTCGTGCATGATCATGGGCGGCTGCACGCACACCACCAGGAACCCGTAACGGAGCAGCCGATTGTCCGTCGACGCTCGATAGCGCTCGGGATCTTGTGTCTGTGCGCGCTCACCGCCGGCGTCGACATGACGATCGCCAACGTCGCGCTGCCGTCCATTGGGCGAGCGTTCGATGCCGCGACCAACGAGCTGCAGTGGACGATCGACGCGTACAACATCGTGCTAGCGGGGATGCTCGTTCTCGGTGGCGCGCTGGCCGACCGGTACGGGCGTCGGCGGGTGTTCCTCGCCAGCTACACGCTGTTCGCGATCGCCTCGCTGGCGGCGGCCTTCAGTCCGTCAGTGGGGGCACTGATCGCATCACGGGCGCTTATGGGGCTCGGAGCCGCCGGCGTGACCGCACCCGCCCTGGCGATCATCGCGAAGATGTACCCACCCGAGGAGCGTGGCCGCGCGATCGCGGCGTTCGTGGTGTTCGGCGCGACCGGGCTCGCCGTGGGACCGATCGCTGGCGGGCTCCTGCTCGACCATTTCTGGTGGGGCTCGGTGTTCTTGGTCAATGTGCCGATCGTCGCCGTGGGGGTGTTGGTGGGTGCCCGGACCATCCCCGAGTCGAAAGCACCGGTTCCGGCCGGCGGCCAACCGCCACTCGACGTCACGGGTGCCATCCTGTCCGTCGTCGGGTTAGGCGCCCTGCTCTTCGGCATCATCGAAGGCCCGAGTCGGGGCTGGACCTCACCGACCGTCCTGGCCGGGATCGTCGTGGGCGCGGCGGCTCTCGCCACCTTCGTCGTACGCTCGCTGCGGATAGCTGCCCCGCTGTTCGACGTGCGGATTCTTGGACGCCCGCCGGTTGCGACCGGTGCGATCACCCTGCTCATCGCCTACCTACTGTTCAGCTCGTTCCTCTTCCTGAACCCCCAGTACCTCCAAGACGTGCAGGGCGAGTCGATCGTTTCGGTCGGCCTGCTGTTCGTGCCGTTCGCGGTCATCCTCGGACTGTGCTCGCTGCAGGCCCAACGGATCCTCCAGCGGCTGGGTCCGCGTAACACGATCGCGCTCGGTCTGGTCGTGACCGCGGTCGCCTGCGCCATCTTCGCGCTCGCTCTCACCGAACCGTTGTGGGTCACGATCGCGGCCTCGGGCGTTTTGGGCGCCGGTGTGTCGTTGCTGATCGCGCCCCCGTCGACGGTGGTGATGAACGACCTGCCCGAGACCAACGCAGGGGACGGCTCCTCGCTCAACTTCGTAAGCCGCTTCGCAGGCGCATCGATCGGGGTCGCCATCGTCGGATCCATCATGGCGACCGTCTATGTCAACGACCTCGAGGACGCGAAGGTTCCGCCGCTCAGCTCCGAGCAGGTCGACAAGTCCGAGGGGTCGTTACAGGGTGCTCTCGAGGTGGCCAAGACCCTCGACAAGTCGGCCGACAGCTCACTCACGACGGCTGCGGTCGACGCTTTCAACCGAGGCGCCGCGGTTGCCTACACGTCGCTCGCGATACTGGCGGTGATCGCGGCGATCGTCGCCTGGTTCGCCCTCAGCCGGTCGAGCCGGCGTGACCACGAGTGACGGGGTCCCCCGTTCGAGGCAGCGCCCCAGGGTGTCAGTAACCCCAGGGCCGCTGCCCGATGCTGGCGACGCTGGTCTCGGTCATGGGCGTGTAGTCGCGGACACGTTGTCACGCCTCGACTGGCCGTCAGTGGAGTTGAGGTCGATCGTGCAAAGGGCCGAATGACGATCGACTTCACCATCCACAATGAGACATCGGTCTTCGGGCCAGATTCGTTACTGGTGTCAGATGTCGGAGCGTCGGGCGGCGATCACGAGATGCCAGTACCAGTGGGTGTTTGACCGGTTGTGTGACGTCGTCGGGCGACCACGAAGACGACACCGATCGCCACGGTGGTGATGAGGCCGGAGATGACCATCGAGGCCAGCGGCAAGTTGGCCATGGCCGTACCGACCAGGTAGGCAAGGCCGCAGGTATAGATCGACCACAGCGTTCCGCCGACCGCTGACCACAGCAAGAAGTGTCGGTACGGATGGGCTGCCAGCCCCAGACTCGCGTTGACCACCAGTCGCAGTCCGGGCACGTAGCGCCCGAAGACCAGCAGCATCGCCGCGCTCGAGCCGATGAAGCCCATAACCGCCGAGACCTTCTCGTTTTTCATTGCCGCGTCGATTCGGGGCTGGAACCTGTCCCTGCTGTGGCGGGCGATCCAGTACACCGTGGAGTCGCCGGCCACGGCTCCTGCCGCCCCGGCGAGCATGACCAAACCGAGGTTCAGGACCCCCTCGGCCGCCAGCGTCGACGCGGCATTCAGGGTCGTCTCAGCGGGAAACAGCGCGCACAGGGCATCGCAGAACACCAGCAGAAAGGCCGCCAGATAGGCCCAGTTTCCGGTGGCTTGGTCAATCGTGGAGAAGCCGTCATCGCCACCGAGGATCTGCAGCACGACGATGACGGTCAGGATCACCGCCAGCACTACCGCGGCGACAACTATCCATCGAGGCAGCCGATGACCGCGCAATCCTTGGTGAGCCCTGCCGGGCTCGGTCCGCTCGTCCATGCCTCCATCATCACCGCAACTGGGGTAACCCCGCCGGAATGGGCTCGTTGGAGTGGTGAGGCCTCGGCCGGACGCTGTCCCCATTGGTCCGGCCGGGGCCTCCTCGACGGCCCGCGGGTAGGCCTGTGCGAGGAGGGCTGGCGATGCCGTCGTTGGGGGCTGAGCTGCGCCGATGGTTGGAGCCGCCTGTCGGAATCGAACCGACGACCTACGCATTACGAGTCGGATCCGCGATCGCTTGGGCGTCCACTCCCCCGCCCTGCTAGGCGATGGGTTCCGACGTTTCACCGGGCTTGTTAGTGGCTGTTGGTGGAGCGTCGCACACATCTGGCACACACGCTCCCGGATGCTCGCTCATCACACCTGCCCCGTCCTCCGCATAGGTGCCGCGGTTAGGCCGGAGCGGTGCGGATCAAGGGTCGAGCGTAGCGAGATCGCGCAGCGATGCGTCAGCGCTCTTGAGCCGTGCTGTGAGGGCCGAACAATGGCCCGGAGAGGACGGGGCTTGCCAGCGGATGACCTTAGGAGCCGGGCACCACGGCCAGTCGGGAGACCGGCCACCCACAGTGGTGCCCGGCATGTGTCGGATCAAGCCCGCGGCCCGATGGAGGGCGCGTGCCATGCCCGCTTGTCCGACACACGTGTGGAGTACCCATCGCGGGCCGCGATACCCGTGCTGGACCGACCGGGGCCGTCTCGACGCCGCCGGGTTGGCCCGCCCAGGTTGGGCGGTGGCTGCGTGAGAGCCTCAGGCGAGTCGGCGGAGCCCGGCGGCGGTGTGGTCGAAGCCACAGACCCGAAGGTAGAAGTCGGTCAGGTCGTTCTCGAAGTCGACGTGCAGCCATTCGTATCCGGCTTCGCGCGCTGCCTTGGCGGCTGCCTCCACGAGTTGCCGTCCGAGGCCATGACCTTGGTGGGTCGGATCGACCACGGCGTCCAGGAGCACCGCGTGTTTGCCGCCATCGCCGATGACGTTCACGAAACCAACGAGGCGGCCGTACTCCTCGGCCGTCACCCAGAGCAGGCTGTGCCGATCAAGTCGTTCCGACCATGGCTCCGGGTCGATGGCCGCGATCGCGAACGCGCGCGCATGCAGCGCCGACAGCGCGATGTCGTCGACCGGCGCTCGTACCAGCAGCTGCGCAGCCATGGCGCCCACCACCCTAACCAGCGGATTCTCGATGGGGTGCTGACCGGTGATTCCGGTGCGCTTGGTGTTGGGTGTCTGACCTGGGTCGGTGTCCGCGCGCCTCGTTCAGTCAGTTGTCGGCGTCTGCGGCCGTTTTCGAGCGATAAGGGTGGGCGTCGCAATGGCCCCGGCGCATGGGGGATGGTGGTCGTCGGGGCCATCGCTACTGAGGTCGCCCCCCGTGGCCCAGGCGCTGCGTCCGGGGGAGGACTCTTCTTTCTTCCTATCGGCCTTAGCTCAACGGTGTCCAGGGGCGAAGGTCACCACTCCTGCCCCGTCCTCCGCATAGGTGCCGCAGTTAGGCCGGAGCGGGGCGGGTCAAGGGTCGAGCTGGCTCGATCGCGTAGCGACGCCGTAGGCGCCCTTGAGCCGTGCCGTGAGGGCCGAACAATGGCCCGGCGCGGAGGACGGGGCTCCCCCGACGACCGCCTGGCGTGCCGGACACCACCGCCAGTCGCGGAACCGGCTGTATGTGGTGGTGCCCGGCTCGTCGAGCGCCGACTAACAGTCCCCCTAGAGCGGCTGGCCGGCGATCAACACCATCAACGACTCGCGGGCCAGCGAGTTACGCCGCGCCGTGTGGTCCTCACAATGGCCCGGCGCGGAGGACGGGGCTCGCCCGCCAGTCACCTTACGAACCGGACACCACCACCAGTCGCTGAGCTGGTCCCATGTGGTGATGCCCGGCTAGCACTCCACATACGGGTCACCGTCACGTCGGGATTGCGCGGTACGCCAACGCGGCCCACTTATTTGTGCCGAGGGCGATGCGCCGGCCAACCCCGTCGCGGAGGACGGGGCTCCGCGGATCCGGCAGCGCCCCTGGGTGTTAGGGCCCGAGGGGCGCCGCCCGATGCTGGCGACGCTGGTCTTGGCGGGCGTGTTGTCGCGGACACGTTGTTACGCCTTGGCCTGCCGTCAGTGGCGGTTGAGGTCGGTCGTGCGGAGGGCCCGATGCCGATCGACTGCACCGTCTTTTACGGGACATCGGTCGTGCGCCTTGTTTCGTTACGGGTGCCGGCTGTCGGAGCGTCGGTCCGCTCTGGTTGGGCGGTGGCTGCGTGATCGGCGACCGCAGCGTCACGACCGAGGGAGACCATCGTGAGCGCGACCGCATGCTGCCCGCGTCTGCTCGTGATGCTCGCAAGGATGCGCGGTGCACCTACGCGGCCAGCGAGCACAGCGGGTCCGCCCCACCGTCTGCTGCCGCCGCCCCGGCACGTAGGTCTTCCGGAGTGCAAGGGCGGCGGCGGGCCGCGCGTCAGCGCGGCCCGCGTCGTTGCTCAGCCGGTCGTCTAGGTAACACTGCGAATTACTTTTCAAGGGATCACGACGCCGAGGTTGCGGCGAAGCGGTCGGCGGCGCGTCGGCGTCGGTATGAGCTGCGTCGGGAGCTGTGGGGGCTGACCGAGCTGCAACGGGTGGCCTGCTGCGGGCGGACCGCGCGTACGCCTGGCGGGCAGGTCGGGCTTCGTGCTCCGGGTGATGGTCGTGCTGGGTTCTCCGGGCTCACGTCGTGCGGGTCGGTGTGGGCCTGCCCAGTGTGTGCGGCGAAGATCGCCGCCGAACGCGCCCACGACCTCGGCACGGTCGGTCAGTGGGCCATCGAGCAGGGTCACACGATGGGCCTGGTCACCCTGACCGTCCAGCATCACGTAGGGCAGCGGCTGGCTGACCTGTGGGATGCCGTCACCGGCGCCTGGTCCGACGTGGTCAAGGGTGAAGCCTGGTCCGGCGAACCCGAGCGCGCTTTCCTGCGTCGGCTGGCGAAGTGGGAGACCGACCGGGCGAAGAAGTGGAAGGGCTCGCGTCGACGTGCACGCCCGGCGCGCCGGGTCGGCCTGGCCGAGAGGTTCGGTGTCCTGGGATGGGCCCGGGCCGTCGAGGCGCTCTACGGCAAGAACGGCTGGCATCCGCACGTGCACGTGCCGCTGATCTTCGACGGCCCGGTCTCCGAGGACTGGATACGGCTCCTCGGTGAGGCGATCTTCGACCGCTTCCAGCGCGCCTTACGTCGCCGTGGCTTCGACGCCGTCCGCGACAGCGGCGGACTGGATGCCCGCCGCGCCTACGCCGCCGACGAGCTCGGCGGCTACCTCGCCAAGCAGCTCGCCTTCGAGGCCACCCACGGCCACGTGAAAACGGGCCGCAAGGGCTTGGCCCTGCGCGCACCGTTCCAAGTGCTCGCCGACGTGGTCGCGACCGGCGACGCCGACAACCTCGACATCTGGCAGGAGTGGGAACAGGCGAGCAAGGGCCGCCAGCAACTCACCTGGTCCAAGGGCATCCGCGCACTCGCAGGACTCGCCGCAGAACAACGCACCGACGAGGAAATCGCCGACGAAGAACTCGGCGACGACGACCTACTCATCCTGGACCGCGACACCTGGAGGGCTGTCGCCCCAGTCCAGATCGACCTACTCGAAGCGGCAGCCAGTGGCGGCGTAGCTGGGGCTCTTGCCTGGCTGGACCGAGCCGGACTGACCTGTCTTGTAGCGCCAGCTGGACGGGAAGCAAGAGAAGGGTCCCTGCATCGCCGGGACCAAGGACTCTGGCCCACTAGCTCGATGGTTCGAGATCGTGCGCCAGGCTGAAACCGACAGATCGGAATGACGTGACGATATGGCGATACATGATTGGTGGGCGGGAGACCCAGGCGAGCGCTTCTGGATGGAGATAACCGACCGCGATGACTTAGGCGCTGATCTTTTTGCGCCAACGACAAACGGGAGTGGCCGGCCATACTGGGGCTACGAGCTCATTACCTACGTCCAGCCCGGCGACATCATCCTCCACTGGCACAAGACACTCGCTAGAGAACCGGGCATCGTCGGATGGTCTCAGGCCAGCGGGGCGTATGAAGAGACGGACATCTCCTGGCAGGCACACGGCACCGTGGGACGCGCTAGGGGAAGCCTGCATCCACGCCCGGCTTGGCGCATGCCGTTAGTGAACTTCACCCCATTGTTCGATCCAGTGCTGATCAGAGAAGTACGGGCACTGGAGACGGAGCTTCGCCAGGCTCAAGCGGACCTTGAAGCCAGCTACCCGAGCGGCACGCTCTACTTCCCGTTCGGATTCAGTGACAGGCGTGAGCTGCGCGCTCAGCAGACCTACTTTGTCAAGATGCCTCGCAAGGTCCTGGAGATCTTTGCCCTGGACAGTCTCGAGGTCCAGGCCGGGCCAAGCCGTCCGACGACCAAGGGGAAGGCCGGTAAGCGGGGCGGTGGCGGGTATATCGCCGACTCTGCCGTCCGAACTGCCATCGAGTGGCGTGCCGTCAATCTTGCCTTCGAGGCGTACGAGGCACTTGGCTACGACGTTGACTACACGGGAGCATCCAAGCCCTACGACCTGGCGGTATCAAAAGGCGACGATCGGCGCCGTGTCGAGGTCAAGGGTTCGTCGGGCGCGGCGAGCGACGTCGAGCTGACGAGCGGTGAGGTCGACAACTCGCGGAAGTCGATCGCGACGGACCTCTACGTCGTCGACGGAATCTGGTGGTGGCGGGAGCCAGACGGCTCCGTGCAAGCCAGTGGTGGCGAAGCGCGCTGGTGGAGGGACTGGAGCGCGCAGGACCGTGGCCTCACAGCCACCCGGTACCGATACAAGCTTCCAGCCGGTGGAAGAGGCACGGCGTAAAGCGCGGGCCCGCCCACTTAGCATGACGCTTGACGCTCGAGTCACAGTATCCGTCGCGTGATACTGGAGACCAGCATCTTTGACGATCTGGAGTAAGGTCGCCGCCGCTTCCGCCGTTAATGCGCGGACGCTGCCGCACTTCGGCGCGAGTGTTCGAATACGAAGTTCACGAGGTCATCGGGTTCGTCGGCGATGAGGACGCTCGGTGCCCATTCGGGGAAGATCTTCAGCAGGGCTTTGAGGGCGAGCGCAGCCTGTCCCGATCCGCGTAGAGCACTCACAGGCATCTCGTAGTCAGCCAGCGCCGGAAGGACTTCCTCGAGGGCTCCGTCTCCACCGGTGATGACGATGAGGCCGACCGACTGGCCGATCTGGTGGACGTTGCGCATGGGGTAGTCGAGATCGGTCTGAATGATCTCGTCGGCTCCAGGCTCGATCTCCTCCCCGACGGCCTTCATGTGGTGCTCGGCGGGCAAGTAGTACCGAACCTTGCCGGTGCGGTCGGGTACGGAGCGGAAGCCGTCGATGACGTGCCGCGCGATGCCGGTTCCGGGCCCGCATCCGAGGGAGTAGCCAGCTTCGGCGATGAGCTGACCGATGCGATAGGCGGCGTCGGCATGCTTGGCCGCCTTGTCGCTTCGCCAGGTCCCTGAGACGAAGATCTGCGAGTCGCTGGTCAACTGACGTCTCCGTTGTCGTGGTGGCCGAGTCCGATGAGTTCCGGGCCGTGCAGCGTGAGAAGCCGGAGAGCCTCGTCCACCGACGGCGTGGGGTAGAACCGGAACCGTCCGAACCCTACGCGCTCAGAGACGGTCTCGAAGTGCCGCAGGGCGTACGGCAGGCAGTCCTCCGACGGGGCGAACACGGTGATGGGCTTCTTGGCCGCCAGCGCGACGCCAAGCTCGACGAGCGCGCTTGTGGAGTGTGTCAGCTGGTGCTGCTGCAGGTATACGACGGCGTTCGCGAACGTGAGGGCGGCGAAGTTCTTCTCCGAGGCGAGGTCGGGTGCCTCGAACTGGTCGGTGGACTCGATGTGTTCACCGGCCCAGTAGACCGGCGGGGTGAGCTGGTTGAGCTGGTCGAAGAGCTTCCGGGCTGCGGCGTGCTCGGTCTGGTAGTCGTCCAGTGCGGCCATCGGCGTAGATAGGAACACGCGGTAGAGCTGGCGCACGTAGACGCCCTTGCCCTGCTGGCCGATCACCGCGTTCTCGGCCTTGAGTTGGCTGATCGCCGCCTTGATGACCGTGTTCGACACTCCGTAGCTCTCCATGAGCCGCGAAACGGTCGGCAGCTGCGATCCGACCGGCAGCCGCCCGTCGCTGATCTGCCGTCGAAGGTCGTCAGCGACCTGTTGGTATGCCGGTCTCCCTGTTGGAGCCGTCTTCATCCACTTTCCTTCCGTGGGTACTTGCTGCACTAAGTACACCACGCTATCGCCGCAACCCCTAGCGGATTCCAGACCTCGTGTTACACTTAGTACTCTAAGTGCTCAAAGAGCACCCAACTCAGGAGGAAGCATGCGTAGAGCACAGTTCCAGCTCGATCCGAAGGGCACGACCCAGTACATCTCGATGGGAAAGGTCGCCGAGGTTCCGAACTACGACGTCGAGGTCGCGCCGGGTCAGCCGCGTCCGCAAGCGGTCGATGAGAACGGCGTCCGGCTTTGGGTCGCGGACTTCGAGGTCGAGGACGGCGGTCCCCGGTCCAACGTCGTGGGCGTGCGGATCGCGGCTGACCAGCAGCCGGTGTTCGAGAAGTACAAGCCGGTCCAGTTCGCCAGCCTCGACGTGACGGTCTACATCAACAAGGCGAACCAGCTCGGCTTCAACTACACCGGGACGCTGAAGCAGGCCCCGGCCACCGCAACAACCAAGGCCGCGTGAGGGCTGAGCGATGGACGCGAAGATCCTAAGCCGGGTACGCAAGCTGCTCGCGAAGGCGGAGGATGCCGCCAGCACCGAGGCTGAGTCGAAGGCTCTGACCGAGAAGGCCCATCAACTGATGGCGGCCCACGGGATCGAACAGGCCATGCTCGGCCAGCACGATCCGGCCTCTGATCCCGTGACCAGTGCCCGGATCGACTACGAAGCGCCGTACGCCGCCGAAAAGGCAATGCTGCTGCATCGGGTCGCGAGCACCACCGACTGCACCACGGTCAGGACGACCGGCCGAGGAAGCGGGCGCTTTTGCTACTCGATGGTCTACGGCCACCGCTCTGACCTCGAACGGGTCGAGTTGCTGTTCACGTCACTGCTGTTGCAGTCGGTTCGGCTGATGAAGGCACAAGCGGTCCCGCGCTACGACCATCCACGGGCGTATCGCCGGACCTGGCTGCGCGGCTTTGCCGACGAGATCGGCCAACGGATGACGGCCGCTCGCAAACGCGCCATCGACGATGCCCCGTCGACCGGCGCCGAGCTGGTCCTCGCCTCGCGCCAGCAGGCGGCCGACGACGCGATGGCAACCGCCCACCCGCACACCCGGAAGGTGCGGACTACCTACACCGGATCGGGATACGGCGCTGGCCGCAAGGCAGGTCGCCACGCCGACGTCGGCGCGTCCCGGCTGACCTCACGAAAGGAACTAACCCGATGACGACGTACTCGCAGACCCACGTGGTGCTCGGCTCGGAGACCACGGTCAAGCTGCGCCCAACCGAGGCGCGGCTGGTGCTGATCGATGGCGATGGGCCGCTTCATCGGTTCGACCTGACTTTCCGCACCGTCCCGGCGGTCGATCGGGTGATGGCGGCGCTGGCCGATATCCGGTCCGCGCTGTTGACCCCGCCCTCGGTCCACTCGCGGCACTGTGCGCTGACCCGGAAGGTGGCGAGCTGACATGTTGATGTGGACCCATACGCATCTGGTCGTCGCGTCCAAGATCGCTTGCCGGTACAAGCTGATCGGCAACCGGCCACTCATTACGCTGGCCGACACCGAGGACGACAACCACGAGATCACGCTGACGCTGAAGGACCTCGACGCGGTCGACGGCCTGATCGCTGCACTCACCAAGGGCCGCCACGAGCTGGCCCCGACCTGGGCGGGTGAGGCCGCATGAACGCCCACACGACCGCTGACGTGCTTATCGGGCTTGCCAAGTTGATCGGCGACGTCTCGTACTACGCCGGGGTGGCTGGTCCATCGCTGAA
>Ga0190270_10000244_pt1 | contig 23764 bp, 23 predicted proteins | sample Popmic320T_FD_133748 | JGI IMG/M metagenome (GOLD analysis project Ga0190270, IMG submission 133748) | Populus adjacent soil microbial communities from riparian zone of Weber River, Utah, USA - 320 T | ecosystem: Environmental > Terrestrial > Soil > Riparian zone | place: USA: Utah | collected...
ACCGATCGGATGCGCGCGACATTGGAGGCGAAGGTGGTGACGGCGACTCGCTGCGGCGCATCGCGGACGAGGCGTGCGAGCGTGGCGGCGACATCGGCTTCCGACGCGGAGACACCATCGCGTACGGCATTGGTGGAATCGCAAATCAACGCCGCTACCCCGTCCGCGCCGAGCGCCTTCAGGCGAGCCTCGTCGGTCGGCGGGCTGGTCAGCGGGTTCTCGTCGAGCTTCCAATCCCCGGTATGCAGCGCCGCACCAAGCGGCGTGTGGATCACCACCGCCGACGGCTCGGGGATCGAGTGCGACATGTTGATCAGCTCGACGTCGAAGGGGCCGATCGTGCGGCGAGCGCCGAGCGGGACAATTTCGAGTGGGAAGCCCCTGATCATCCCCATCTCGGCCAGCTTCAACCTCAGCATCTCCGCGGTGAAAGGCGTGGCATAGACCGGCACGCCGGCGAGTTGCGGCCAAAGATCGATCACCGCGCCGAAATGATCCTCATGCGCGTGGGTCAGGAGGAGGCCGACGATATTCTGCCGCTCCTCCTCGATGAAGCGAATGTCGGGCAGGATGACATCGATACCGGGCTCAGCATCGCTGCCGAAGGTCACGCCCATGTCGACGATGAGCCACTGGCGCGCGCCGTCGCGCCCATAGCCGTAGAGATAGAGGTTCATGCCGATCTCGCCCACGCCGCCAAGCGGCAGGAAGACGAAATCGGCTCCCTTTCGATCGGATTTTCGCGACATGTCGGGGTTTAACGCCTCACCGGCCTAGGAAGAACACGTCGCCGGCGGTGATGCGGTGCTCCGAACCGTCCGGAGTCAGCAGCCTGAGCGCGCCGTCGGCATCGAGCCCGGCATAGACGCCGTCCGTTTCCTCGCTGTCGATTTTGACGCGCAGCGGACGGCCGGTGGGACCCGCGCGGTCGAGCCAGGCACGCCGAATACTCGGGAAGCCGGTGCCCTCGGCCCAGCGTGACAGCCACTCATGTGTGGTCGAGGCAAGAACTTCGAGCGCGTCGGCCGGGGTGATGGTCATGCCATAAGCGCCGAGACTGATGGCCGGTTGTGGCAGGTCCTCGGGATGGTTGGCGAGGTTGATGCCGGTGCCGATCACCACCACCGACCGGTTCTCTGCCGGGTTGCCGACATTCTCGAGCAGCATGCCCGCAAGCTTCTCGCCGGCGAGCAGGACGTCGTTTGGCCATTTGAGCAGCAGCTCCGACCGGCCCTCATAGGCGATCAGCTTGGCGATCGTGTCATAGGTCACGACGCCCGCGACCAGGGCAAGCTGGCTGGCAACGCGAATGGGACAGTTGATCCCGATCAGCAGGGTGGCAAAGAGATTGCCGTGCTGGGAAATCCACTCGCGGCCGCCGCGGCCGCGCCCTTGCGATTGCCTGGCCGACCAGATCCACAACGGGCCGGGCTCCCCGGCCTTGGCGCGGCGCTTGGCCTCGGCATTGGTCGAGTCGACCGTCTCCACCCGCAACAGGCGATAGCCGGGCGGCAGCTTGGGTGACGATGAGGTAAAATAGCTCATTTAGAACAGTGACTTGGCAGCAATTCCGGCAGCCCCCACGAGCGGCGCAGGATAGATGAAATAGAGCAGAATAAAACCGCCGCTGAGCCCCAGCACCGCGGCAAGCGACGGCTGCATCGGCTCGAAGCGTTCTGCGGGAGCATCGAAATACATCAGCTTGACGATACGCAGATAGTAGTAGGCCCCCACGACGCTGAGAAGCACGCCGATGACGGCGAGCGCGTAGAGGCCAGCTTGGATGGCAGCTAGGAACACGTAGAACTTGGCGAAGAATCCTGCAAGAGGCGGAATGCCGGCCAGCGAGAACAGCAGCATCGCCAGGAGGAAAGCCATCATCGGTTGGGTTCGGGAGAGGCCCGCCAACGAGTCGATGTCCTCGACCATCCGTCCGCCTCGGCGCATGGCGAGGATGCAGGCAAAAGTGCCGAGCGTCATGGCGAGATAGATGGCGAGATAGACGATCAGGCCGGCCACGCCCTCGGGGCTGCCCGCGGCAAGCCCTACCAGGGCATAGCCCATGTGGCTGATCGAGCTATAAGCCATCAGCCGCTTGATGTTGGTTTGGCCGATCGCCGCGAACGAGCCTAGCGCCATTGAGGCAATGGCAAGAAAGACCACGATCTGCTGCCACTCGGCCGTCACCGCGGGGAAGGCCGTGATCAGCACGCGCACCGTGAGCGCCATGGCGGCGAGCTTAGGCGCCGCGGCGAAAAACGCCGTAACCGGGGTCGGCGCGCCTTCGTAGACATCGGGCGTCCACATATGGAAGGGCACGGCGGAAATCTTGAAGGCGAAGCCCGCCATCAGGAAGACGAGGCCGAAGACCAGCCCGAGATTGGCGCCTGACGGCTGCGCCGCGGCGGCGATGGAGGCGAATTGGGTCGAGCCAGTGAAGCCATAGACCAGCGATGCGCCATAGAGCAGCATGCCGGAGGAGAGCGCGCCCAGGACGAAATATTTCAAACCCGCCTCGGCGGAGCGCGCGGAGTCGCGGCGGAAGGCGGCGACCACGTAGAGCGAAAGGCTCTGCAATTCGAGACCGACATAAAGCGCGATGAGATCGTTGGCCGAGATCATCATCATCATGCCCGTGGTGGCGAGCAGCACCAGCACGGGAAACTCGAACTTCAGGCCCCCTACCCCGCGCCAATAGTCGACCGACATCAGGAGAGCGACCGCGGCCCCTGTCAGGCTAAGCAGTTTGAGCGCCCGGGCAAAGGGATCGACGATGAAGCTGTCGTTGAACAGCGTGACGGTGCCCGTGCCCATCGCCACGAAAATACCGGCTGTGGCGAGGAGGAGAACGGAGAGCCAAAGAATTAGCTCGCCGCGCTCGCGCCGCGTGAACACGCCGAGCATCAGCAGCGCCATGGCGCCGATCGCCAAAATCAGCTCCGGAAGCGCGGCTTCGAGGTTGAGCAATTGAGGCACCGGGCCAGCGCTCCTAGGGCATCAGAGCGAGCCGCGCCTGCTCGGCGGCGGCCAGGCTCGTCTGGAAGTTTCTGATCAGGGCATCGACCGACACGGCGGACGCATCGAGGATCGGTGTCGGATAGAAGCCGAACAGGACGGTGAGGATCACCAGCGGGGCCATCACCGCGGCCTCGCGCCAAGTAAGATCGGTCATGAATTTGAGGCTCGCCTTCTCCAGCTTGCCGAACACGATGCGGCGATAAAGCCACAGCGCATAGGCCGCCGACAGGATGACGCCGGTGGTGGCTAGGAAGGCGACCCAGGTGTTGACGCGGAAGGCTCCCGTGAGGCTCAGGAACTCGCCGACAAAACCGGACGTGCCGGGGAGCCCGACATTGGCCATGGTGAACACCATGAAGCAGAAGGCGTAGAGCGGCATGCGGTTGACGAGGCCGCCATAGGCGTCGATCTCGCGGGTATGCATGCGGTCGTAGATCACGCCGACGCAGAGGAAGAGCGCGGCGGAGACGATGCCGTGCGAGATCATCTGGAAGATGCCGCCTTGCAGCCCCTGCATGGTCAGGGTGAACACGCCGATGGTGACGAAGCCCATATGCGCGACCGAGGAATAGGCGATCAGCTTCTTGATGTCGTCTTGCGCCAGGCAGACCAGCGAGGTGTAGATGATGGCGACCACCGAGAGCGCGAAGATTAGCGGCGCGAACTCGGCCGAGGCCAGCGGGAACATCGGGATGGAGAACCGCAGGAAGCCGTAGCCACCCATCTTCAACAGAATGCCCGCCAGGATCACGGAGCCGGCGGTCGGCGCCTCGACATGTGCGTCGGGAAGCCAAGTATGTACCGGCCACATCGGCAGCTTCACCGCGAAAGAGGCGAGAAAGGCGAACCACAACCAGGTCTGCATCTCGCGCGGGAAATTGTAGGAGAGCAGCGCCGGAATGTTGGTGGTGCCCGCCTCCCAATAGATCGCCATGATGGCGAGCAGCATCAGCAGCGAGCCGGCGAGCGTATAGAGAAAGAACTTGAAGCTGGCATAGACGCGGCGCTGACCGCCCCAGATGCCGATGATGAGGAACATCGGGATCAGGCCGCCCTCGAAGAACAGATAGAACATCACCAGGTCGAGCGAGGTGAACACGCCGAGCATCAAGGTTTCGAGCACGAGGAAGGCAATCATGTACTCCTTCACCCGCTCGGTGATGGAGAGCCAGCTTGCCAGGATGCAGAGCGGCATAAGGAAGGCGGTCAGCAGCACGAACGGCATGGAGATGCCGTCAATGCCCATATGGAAGGTGATCGGCCCAAGCCAGGGCCTGAGCTCCACGAATTGGAACTGCGCGGTGAGCGGATCGAAGTCGCGCCACAGAATCAGCGACAGGGCGAAGACGATCAAAGTGGTCCACAGCGCGATGAAGCGCGCGTTGCGGAAGGCGCTTTCGTCTTGCCCGCGTAGCAGCGCGATGAGCAGCGCGCCGATCAGCGGCAGGAAGGTGATGGTGGACAGGATCGGCCAGCTATAGCTCACGGCCTGAGCCCTCCGCCGGCGAAGATGAACCAGGTGATGATCAGCGCCACGCCGACCAGCATGACGAAGGCGTAGGTGTAGATGTAGCCGGTCTGCAGCCGGATCACGCGGTTGGTGATGTCGATCACGCGGGCGGCGATGCCGTCGGGGCCGAGCCCGTCGATGATCTTGCCGTCACCGGTCTTCCAGAGCACGCGGCCGAGCCATTTCGCCGGGCGCACGAAGATCGCGTCGTAGAGCGCGTCGAAATACCAGGCATTCAGCAGGAATTGGTGCAGGCCGCGGAACCGCTTGGCGAGGCCGAACGGCACCAGCGGGTTGGTGATGTAGAAATACCAGGCGGTGACGAAGCCGAGCACCATGGCGACGGTTGGCGCCGCCACCACCCAGAGCGGCACGGCATGATACTCGCCTTGATGGGTGACGATCGAGCCGCGCCAGAATTCCTCTTGTCCCGTGCCGATGAACAGATGGAAGAACAGTCCGCCGGCCAAAAGCGAGCCGAGCGCGAGGACGACAAGCGGCGCGCCCATGGTCCAGGGCGGCTCGTGGGCGTGGGCGAGCACATCCTTCGGCTCGCGCGGCTTGCCCTCGAAGGCGAGGAACATCAGCCGCCAAGAATAGAACGCAGTGAGCGTCGCGGCTATCAGAGTGAGCACGAAGGCGTAGTTACCGACCCAGCTATGCGCGGCGTAGGTCGCCTCGATCACTGCGTCTTTCGAGACGAAGCCGGCGGTGAAGGGGAAGCCGGTCAGCGACAAGGTGCCGATCAGCATCATCGCCCAGGTGAAGGGCAGCACCTTGCGCAAGCCACCCATCCGGCGGAGATCCTGCTCGTGATGCAATGCATGGATCACCGCGCCGGCGCCGAGGAACAAAAGCGCCTTGAAGAAGGCATGGCTGAACAGGTGGAACATGCCCGCGCCATAGGCGCCGACGCCTTCCGCGGCGAACATGTAGCCGAGCTGCGAGCAGGTCGAATAGGCGACCACGCGCTTGATGTCGGTCTGCACCAGGCCGACGGTCGCGGCGAAGAACGCGGTGGTGGCGCCGACAATCGCGACGACCGCGAGCGCGATCGGCGCCAACTCGAACAAGGGCGACAGCCGCGCGACCATGAATACGCCGGCGGTGACCATGGTCGCGGCATGGATCAGCGCCGAGACCGGGGTCGGGCCTTCCATGGCGTCTGGCAGCCAGGTGTGGAGCAGGAATTGCGCCGACTTGCCCATCGCGCCCATGAATAGCAAGAGGCAGATCAAGGTCAGCGCGTCGACCTGCATGCCGAGGAAGCTCATGGTTTCGCCGGCATGATCGGGGGCCGAGGCGAACACCGTGTCGTATTGCACCGAGTCGAACAGGGTAAAGATCGCGAAGATGCCTAGCGCGAAGCCGAAATCGCCGACCCGGTTGACGACGAAGGCCTTGATGGCGGCGGCGTTGGCGGACGGCTTCTGGTACCAGAAGCCGATCAGAAGATAAGAGGCGAGGCCCACCCCCTCCCAGCCGAAGAACAGCTGCACGAAGTCGTCGGCGGTCACCAGCGCCAGCATGGCGAAGGTGAACAGCGAGAGATAGGCAAAGAAGCGCGGCCGGCTCGGATCCTCCTCCATGTAGCCGATCGAATAGAGATGCACGAGGCCGGAGACCGTGGTCACCACGACCAGCATCACGGCCGTCAGCGTGTCGATACGCAGCGACCAGACCGATTTCAGGTCGCCTGACGTAATAAAACGGAGCAGCTCGATCCGCTGCTCCTGGCCCTGGAGCGCGACCTCGTAGAAGGCGAGCCAGGACAGCAGCGCGGTGATCAGCACGAGCGTGGTGGTGATGACCTCCGCCGGGCGCGGGCCGGTGAGCGGCCCGAGGACGCCCGCGAAGATCGCGCCGACGAGTGGGAGGAAGAGGATCGCCTGGTACATCGCGTTGCCGGTCAGCCCCTCAGTAGGTCGATTTCGGCCACGTCGATGGTGCCGCGATTGCGGAAATAGACGACCACGATGGCAAGCCCGATCGCGGCCTCGGCGGCTGCGACAGTCAGCACGATCATGGCGAAGATCTGCCCGACGAGGTCGCCCTGGAAGGCGGAGAAGGCCACGAGATTGATGTTCACCGCCAGCAGCATCAGCTCGATGCTCATCAGAATGACGATGACATTCTTGCGGTTGACGAAGATGCCGAAAATACCGAGCGTGAACAGGATCGCAGCGAGGGTGAGGTAATGGGACAGGCCGACGGTCATGACAGCCCCCTCCCCGATTCGACCTCAACCAGCTCGACCGACTCCTCCCGAGTGCGACGGACTTGCGCGGAGACAGACTGGCGCCGCACGTCGCGCTTGTGATGCAAGGTGAGCACGATGGCGCCGATCATGGCCACCAGCAGGATCAGGCCAGCAGCCTCGAACAGATAGACGTAGCGGGTATAGAGGATTAGGCCGATCGCCTCGGTGTTGGTGATGTCCGAAGGCGGCGGCGTCGGCGCCTGCGAGATGAGTTCCGGCGCGGTGACCCAGGCGCCGACGATCAGCACCAGCTCGACGAGCAGCAGCAAGCCGACCACGGCGCCAACCGGCAGATAGTTGATGAATCCGGCCTTGAGCGCGGCGAAGTCGACGTCAAGCATCATCACCACGAAGAGAAACAGCACCATCACGGCGCCGACATAGACCACGACCAAAATCATCGCGAGGAACTCGGCGCCGAGCAGCACGAACAGACCTGCCGCGTTGAAGAAGGCGAGGATCAGGAACAACACCGCGTGCACTGGATTCTTCGCGACGATGACCATCAAGGCCGCGCCCACGCAGATCGTGGCGAATAGATAGAAGAACAGCGCGCTCAGCATGTAGCGGTCTTAGCACATGATGATTTCGTCATGACCGGGCTTGTCCCGGCCATCCAAGTCTTGGATTGCGGGCTGGGCCGCAAAACGTGGATGCCCGGCGCAAGGCCGGGCATGACAGTGGATGGGTTGGAAGATAGCCCAACAATTCCCTCACCGATACGGCGCGTCGAGCGCCAGGTTCTTGGCGATCTCGCGCTCCCAGCGGTCGCCGTTCGCCAGCAGTCGCTCCTTGTCGTAATAGAGCTCCTCGCGGGTCTCGGTGGCGAACTCGAAATTCGGCCCCTCGACGATCGCATCCACCGGGCAGGCCTCCTGGCAGAAGCCGCAATAGATGCATTTCACCATGTCGATGTCGTAGCGCGTGGTGCGGCGGGTGCCGTCGTTGCGGCGGGGTCCGGCCTCGATAGTGATGGCTTGCGCCGGGCAGATCGCCTCGCACAGCTTGCAGGCGATGCACCGCTCCTCGCCGTTCGGATAGCGTCTGAGCGCATGCTCGCCGCGAAAGCGCGGGGAGAGCGGCCCTTTCTCGAAGGGGTAGTTGAGTGTCGCCTTGGGCGAGACGAAATATTTCATGGCAAGCCAGAAGGCTGACAGAAATTCGATCAGCAAGACCGACTTGGCGGCTTGGGCGAGACGCTTCACGCGCGCGCTCCTCTCAGGCTCCGTGCCAAATTTGCAAGATCGCCGCCACGATCACCACCATCGCGAGCGACAAGGGTAGGAACACCTTCCAGCCGAGCCGCATCAATTGATCGTAGCGGTACCGCGGCACCATGGCCTTGACCATGGCGATCAGGAAGAACAGGAAGCAGACCTTCAAAATGAACCATAACACGCCTGGAATCCAGGTGAAGGGCGGTACCGCAAAGAGCGGCAGCCAACCCCCCAGGAACAGCACCGTGCCGAGCGCGCACATCAGGACGATGGCGACATATTCGCCCAGCATGAACAGCATATAGGGGGTGGAGGAGTATTCGACCATGAAGCCCGCGACCAGCTCGGACTCTGCCTCGAGCAGGTCAAAGGGCGGCCGGTTGGTCTCGGCCAGCGCCGAAATGAAGAACACCACGAACATCGGCAGAAGCGGCAGCCAGTACCAGCCGAACATGCCGAGCGGGCTGTCTTGCGCCTCGACGATCGCGGTGAGATTTAGCGTGCCGGCGATCAGCAGCACGGTGACAATGACGAAGCCGATCGAGACCTCGTAGGAGACCATCTGCGCGGCGGATCGCAGTGCAGCGAGGAAGGCGTATTTCGAGTTCGACGCCCAGCCCGCCATGATCACGCCATAGACCTGCAGGCTGGAGATGGCGAAGATGAACAGAATGCCGACATTGATGTCGGCGACGGCCCAGCCTTTGTCGACCGGCATCACCGACCAAGCCGAGAGCGCGAGTCCGGCTGTGACCAATGGCGCCAACAGGAACAGGGCCTTATTCGCGCCGGCGGGGATGATCGGCTCCTTGAACACGAATTTGAGCAGATCGGCGAAGGACTGCAGCAGGCCCCAGGGCCCGACGACGTTGGGCCCGCGCCGCATCTGTACCGCCGCCCAGATCTTGCGGTCCGCATAGAGCAGAAAGGCCACGATCAACAGCAGCACGACGAGAAGCGTGACGCTATGGGCCACGATCAGCGCGAACGGCAAGCCATAGTCCGACCAGAACTCAGCCATCGGTGCCGGTGGCCTTATCGCCCGCGCTCGCGTGGAGCGCGCTCAGGCTCGCCATGATGGCCGAGGCGCGCGCGATCGGGTTGGTGAGATAGAAATCCGCGATCGCGCCGCCGAAGCGTTCTTTGCCGGTTTTCGCCGCACGGCTTGCCAGGCGCTCGATGGCGCTCATGTCCGCAGGGTCGATCTGATCGAGCAAAGTGAGATGCGGATGCGCGGCGAACAGCTTGGCCCTGAGCTGCCGCGTGCTGTCGAACGGCAACGTTTTTCCCAGCGCGCCGGACAGTGCGCGGAGAATCGTCCAATCCTCGCGGGCCTCGCCGGGCGGAAACACCGCGCGCGCGGTCATCTGCGCGCGGCCTTCGGTATTCACATAGATGCCGGTCTTCTCCGTATAGGCGGTGCCGGGCAGGATGACGTCGGCGCGATGGGCGCCCGCATCGCCGTGGCTGCCCTGATAGATGACGAAGGCCTCGCCGAGCCGCGCTATGTCGATCTCGTCGGCGCCGAGGAGATAGACGATTTCGATTTCACCGGCACCGGCGGCGTCGAGCATGTTCCCCACGTCGAGACCGCCTTTGCCGGGAACGAGGCCGAGATCGAGGCCGCCTGCGCGCGCGGCCGCCGCATGCAGCACATTGAAGGCATTCCAGGACAATTCAGGCTTGATCGCGCCGATGGCGATGGCCGCCTTTGCGGCGAGCGCAAGCACCGCCGCGCCGTCGGCGCGCGACAGCGCCCCCTGCCCGAGGATCAGCATAGGCCGCTCGGCGCCGTCGAGCGCCTTGAGAAAGGGATGAGAGCCGTCGGCGAGCTTGGCGAGCGTCTCGGGACCCGCGCCGAGATAGTCGTAGGCATAGGTGAGATCGCGTTGCTCGCCGATCAGCCCAACCGGCAAGCGGCCCTGGCATTGCCGAGTGCGCTTCAAGATGCGCGCATTGAGCACAGGAGCCTCGTCGCGCGGGTTGGTGCCGACCAGCAAAATGGCGTCGGCCTGATCGATCCCGGCGATCGTGGAATTGAACAAATAGCTCGCGCGCCCAAGCGCGGGATCGAGCTTGGCGCCATCCTGGCGGCAATCGAGGTTCGGCGAGCCGAGCGCCTCGGTAAGCAGCTTGAGCGCGAACATCTCCTCGCAGGCGGGGAGGTCGCCGGCGATCGCGGCGAAGCGAGAGCCGTCCAATCCTTTCAGCCGCTCGGCAATCGCGGTGAAGGCCTCGTCCCAGCTTGCTGGCATGAGCCTGCCGCCGCGTTTGACGTAAGGCCGGTCCAGACGCTGGGTCCGCAAACCATCCCACACATGCCGCGTCTTGTCGGAAATCCACTCCTCGTTGATGGCGTCTTTGACCCGCGGCAGGATGCGCATGACCTCGGGCCCGCGCGCATCGACCCGGATGGCGCTGCCAAGCGCGTCCATCACGTCGACCGACAACGTCTTGGTCAGCTCCCAGGGACGCGCCATGAAGGCGTATGGCTTCGAGCTGAGCGCGCCAACGGGGCAGAGATCGACCACGTTCCCCGAAAGGTTGGACCGCATGCCCTGCTCGAGATAGGTGGTGATCTCCATGTCCTCGCCGCGGCCGATGGCGCCAAGCTCCTCGACGCCGGCCACTTCGGTCATGAAGCGCACACAGCGCGTGCAGTGGATGCAGCGGTTCATGTATGTGTCGATCAGCGGCCCGAGATATTTGTCCTCCACAGCCCGCTTGTTGTCCTGGAAGCGGCCGGCGTCGAAGCCGTAGGCCATGGTCTGGTCCTGCAGATCGCATTCGCCGCCCTGGTCGCAGATCGGGCAGTCGAGCGGGTGATTGATCAGCAGGAATTCGAGCACGCCTTCGCGCGCCTTCCTTACCTTCTCGGAGTTGGTGATGATCGTCGGCGGCGTGCCATCGCGCGAGGGCAGCAAGTCGGTCACGCTCATGGCGCAGGAGGCGACCGGCTTGGGCATGCCGGCCACCTCGACCAGGCACATGCGGCAATTGCCCGCGATCGACAGGCGCTCGTGGTAGCAGAAGCGCGGAATCTCGATGCCGGCGAGCTCGCAGGCCTGGATCAGCGTCAGGCCCGCAGGAACCTCGTGCTCGTTGCCGTCGATGATGAGCTTACGCATGTTTCAGCACGTCCTGGATATAGGCGCGGAATTTCGGCGTGTATTGCGCGAGATAGCCGGACTCCTGAAAATGCGGCGACAGCAAATAGTCGCGATGTAGCTTGAGTTGCATGCGCACTGCTGCGTGCCACTCAGGCGTCGGCTGCCCCTCCAAGATCTCTTCGCTTGCGTTCAGCACCGTGTCCACGAACATCTCGTATTTCTGAAACAGCTCCGGATCGCCGTCGATGGTCAGGTTCTGGTAGTCGAACGTGTTCAGCGAAGGATCGGAGAGTTTCGGATTGTCGAACGCGAGCCGCAATGTCTCGCGCCACAGCTCGTTGGCGTTGGCGCGCCGCTCGGCTTTGCGGCCATCCGAGATTTGCACATGCGCGTAGATCAGAGCAACGACAGCCGCCGCGCCCATCACCACTGTCGCGAGGGTTGCGGCATTGTTCCAGAGCCAGGTCATGCGCGCTACTCCGCCGCCACCGGGACCGAAGGCGCGATCGGCTTGGCACTTTGCGCGTCGATGCGCGCCTCGATCACGTGGCGGAAATGGCGGATCAGCCCTTGCACCGGCCATGCCGCGGCGTCGCCTAGTGCGCAGATGGTGTGGCCCTCGACCTGGTAACTGACGTCGAGCAGCATATCGATCTCGGCCTTCTCCGCCTGGCCGTTGGCCATGCGCTCCAGCACGCGCCACATCCAGCCCGTGCCTTCGCGGCAGGGCGTGCACTGGCCACAGGATTCATGCTTGTAGAAATAGGACAGCCGCCCGATGGCGCGGATGATGTCGGTCGACTTGTCCATGACGATCACCGCCGCGGTGCCGAGCCCGGTCTTGAGGGCCTTGAGGCTGTCGAAATCCATCGGCAGGTCGTTGCATTCATTCGCCGGGATGCACGGCACCGACGAGCCGCCGGGGATGACGGCGAGGAGATTGTCCCAGCCGCCGATCACGCCGCCGGCGTAGCGATCGACCAGCTCGCGCAGGGGAACGCCCATCTCCTCCTCGACATTGCACGGCGTGTTCACATGGCCTGAAAGGCAGAACAGCTTGGTGCCGGTATTGTTGGGGCGGCCGAGCGAAGCGAACCAGGTGGCGCCGCGATGCAAGATGTCGGGGACGACGGCGATGGTCTCGACATTGTTGACGGTGGTTGGCGCGCCATACAGCCCGACATTGGCGGGGAATGGCGGCTTCAGCCGCGGCATGCCCTTCTTGCCTTCGAGGCTTTCCAGCAGCGCCGTCTCCTCGCCGCAGATATAGGCGCCGGCGCCGTGGTGCAGATAAAGGTCGAAGTCCCAGCCGTTGACGTTGTTCTTGCCGATCAGCTTGGCGTCATAGGCCTCGTCGATCGCGGCTTGCAAGATCTCGCGCTCGCGGATGAACTCGCCGCGAATATAGATGTAGGCGACATGTGCGCGCATGGCGAAGGCGGCGAGCAGCGCGCCTTCGATCAGGAGCTGTGGATCGTGCCGCATGATGTCCCGATCTTTGCAAGTGCCGGGCTCGGACTCGTCGGCATTGATCACGAGATAGTTCGGCCGCCCGTCCGACTGCTTGGGCATGAAAGACCATTTGAGCCCGGTGGGGAAACCGGCGCCGCCACGCCCGCGCAGACCTGAGTCCTTGACTTCATCGATGATCGCTTCGTGACCGCGCTCGATGATCTGCTTGGTACCGTCCCAGGCGCCGCGCGCGCGCGCGGCCTTTAGCCGCCAGGGGTGCAGCCCGTACAGGTTCTTGAAGATGCGGTCCTTGTCTTGCAGCATCACTTTGGCTTCGGTTTGCGGCCCTTGCTAAGAGGCGGCTTGGGCACGGCGGCCTCGCGCACATGGGCCGCCTTGCCCGGACGTTTGGCTTCTGCATCGGTCAGAGCCGGACCGGTCCCAGCCCTGTCGTCGGGCTCCTCGTTGCGATAGAGCGCGGGATCGACGAGGGTGAGCGGACCGCCGAGCGGCGCCGAAGCCTGCCGGCTGTTCTGCGGGCCGGGCTCGACGCTACGTCCGGCCTTCAGGCTCTCCAGAATCCGGGTCAGGCTCTCCGGGGTGAGGTCCTCGTAATAGTCTTTGTTGATCTGGGCGACAGGGGCGTTGACGCAAGCGCCGAGGCACTCGACCACGGTCCAGGAGAAGAGGCCGTCCTCGGTCACATGGCCCGGCACGCCGATTAGCTTGCGGCAGGTCTCCTTGATCTCCTCGGCGCCTCTCAGCCAGCAGGGCGTCGTGCCGCAGACCTGCACGTAATGGCGGCCGACCGGCGCCAGATTGAACATAGTGTAGAAGGTCGCGATCTCGTAGACGCGGATATAAGCCATGCCCAGCATGTCGGCGACATAGCGGAGCGTGGGTTCCGGCAGCCAGCCGCCCATCTGCTCCTGCGCGCGCCACAGGATCGGCAGCACGGCCGAGGCCTGCCGCCCCTCCGGGTATTTCTTGATCTGGGCTCTGGCCCATTCAAGATTTTCCGGCGCGAAGGAGAAGCCCTCAGGCTGCTCGGCGGCGAGGCGGCGGACGCTCATCGGTTCGCTTCTTCTCTTCTCGCGTCGGGTCTGGCCCAGCGACGCGAGGCTCCCCTAGCGGTGAACGGTGCAAGCGGGAATCGTGGTCAGCTTCTTACCCACATAGGCCTTCAGCGTGTAAAAGCAAACTGCGGTTTGGGTGGTTTTCTGCAAGGTTACCACGATCGCATCAGAGGACACTTTGCCTGAGTGGCGGGTCACGGCTTCGGCCGGAATGAACGCGGTGGCGTGGATTTCAAAGCCGTCGCGGGTTAGCTCCTCCAACGATAAGGGGCCGCTCTCCGGCTGCGGCGTTTCGGCGCTCCCCGGCTGGGCGGGGGATGCGCCATTCTCTGGCTTGACGGCCGGCACGCCATTGTCCGGTTTGGCGGCCTCTCCCGCCTCAGGCTTGGCGCCCTCGCCTTCGGTGGTCTTCGACGGCTCGGACGGCTCCGGCGTCGTCTCCGGCGCGGCGCTCAGTTCCGAGGCGGCAAAGGTGACAGCGGCGACCAAGGCCAACATCAGCACCGTCTTCATCATCGATCCGCCCTCACCGGTCAATTTCTCCGAACACGATGTCGATGGAGCCAAGCACGGCCGACACGTCGGCGAGCATATGGCCGCGGCACAGGAAGTCCATCGCGGCAAGGTGGGCGAAGCTCGGCGCTCTGATCTTGCAACGATAAGGCCGATTGGTGCCGTCCGACACGAGATAAACGCCGAACTCGCCCTTGGGCGCCTCGACGGCGGCGTAAACCTCTCCCTTGGGCACGTGATAGCCTTCGGTATAGAGCTTGAAGTGGTGAATGAGGGCCTCCATCGAGCTTTTCATCTCGGCGCGCTTGGGCGGCACCATCTTGTGGTTCTCCACAGTGACCGGGCCCAGCTCGGTGGTGAGCCGCTCGCAAGCCTGCTTTATGATGCGCACGGACTGGCGCATTTCCTCCATGCGGCAGAGATAGCGGTCGTAGCAGTCGCCGTTCTTGCCGATGGGAATGTCGAATTCGAGCTCGTCGTAGCATTCATAGGGCTGAGCCTTGCGCAGATCCCAGGCAGCGCCAGAGCCGCGCACCATCACGCCCGAGAAGCCACGCGCCCAGGCATCCTCTAGGCTCACCACGCCGATATCGACATTGCGCTGCTTGAAGATGCGGTTCCCGGTCAGCAGCGTCTCGATGTCGTCGCAAACTTTGAGGAATGGGTCGCAGAAGGCATAGATGTCGGCGACCAGCTCCGGCGGGAGGTCTTGGTGCACGCCGCCGGGGCGGATATAGGCCGCATGCATGCGGCTGCCGCTCGCCCGCTCATAGAACACCATGAGCTTCTCGCGCTCCTCGAAGCCCCAGAGCGGCGGCGTCAGCGCGCCCACATCCAAGGCCTGGGTGGTTACGTTGAGGAGGTGGGAGAGCAGCCGGCCGATCTCGGAATAGAGCACGCGGATCAGCTGCGCCCGCTTGGGCACGGCGACGCCCACCAGCTTCTCCACCGCGAGCGAATAAGCGTGCTCCTGATTCATCGGCGCCACATAATCGAGCCGATCGAAATAAGGCAGCGCCTGAAGATAGGTCTTGTATTCGATCAGCTTCTCGGTGCCGCGATGCAGCAGCCCGATATGCGGGTCGACGCGCTCGACCACCTCGCCGTCGAGTTCCAGCACGAGCCGGAGCACGCCGTGAGCGGCCGGGTGCTGCGGACCGAAATTGATGGTGAACTTGCGGTCGTCGCCTTCGCGTTTGCCGCTGTCGGCGTCCGGATCAGCCGGTTTTGTCTCAGTCTCAGCCATCTACGACCTCGTCATGCCCGGCCGAAGTGCCGGGCATCCACGAATTTGAACGTGGCCAGGAAGACGTGGATGGCCAGGACAAGCCTGGCCATGACGAATCTGGGTTGAGCGCGGAGAGAATATTTCATGTGCTTGTCTCCGCCGCGGCTTTGGCGAGCTTGGCGGCGACGCCGCGGTTGAATCGATCCCAACCGACGATGAAACGCTCATGCGTGCCCGACCCGATCTCGTCAACGCCGTCATGCGCGCGCACCTTGAAGCGCGCGCGCGGGCCACGCAGTTCCGTCAGCTCTGCGTCCACCGTGATGGTGAAGCCCACGGGCGTCGCCGCTTTGTGGGCCACGTCGATATGCGTGCCGAGACTCCCCTCCCCGTCGTCCAGATGCGGCGCGAGCAACTGCACGCAAATCCATTCCATCAGGCCGACCATGAAGCCGGTGGCGAACACTTCCGGCATCGCCTGGAGCTCGGGCGCCTCGCGATAGAGATGCGGCACCGTCTTGGTTTCGGGAACCGTGTAGGAGAAGACGTGCTTCAGGCCGGGCTTGAGCGAGGATTTCATGGCTTTTCGCTCCTGTCGCCCGCTTCGCCCGCCTTCTCATCGCCGGGAATGGCGGTGTCCATGCCCTCCCAGGGCGACAGGAAGTCGAAGCTGCGATACTCCTGCATCAGCTTCACCGGCTCGTAGACCACACGCTTCAGCTCGTCGTCGTATCTGAGCTCGACAAAGCCGGTGAGCGGAAAGTCCTTGCGCAAAGGGTGGCCCTGGAAGCCGTAATCGGTGAGCAGCCGCCGCAGGTCGGGATGGCCCTCGAACAAGATGCCGTAAAGGTCGTAAGCCTCGCGTTCGAACCAATCCGCCGCCGGAAACACGGTCACGATGCTGGGCACCGGGCTCGCCGCGTCGGTCCTGGTACGGACGCGGATGCGATGGTTCAGCCAGGGGCTGAGCAGGTGATAAACCACCTCGAACCGCTCTTCCCGCTCCGGGTAATCTACGCCGCAAATGTCGATCAGGCAGCCGAAACGGCACGCGGGATCGTCGCGCAAGAACTGCATCGTCTCGGAGACATTATCGCGCGCGACCTCGACGGTGAGTTCGCCAAGCACCACCTCGGAGCCCAGCAGCTTGCTTCCGAGTCGATCGCCGAGATGAGCGGCGAGCTTGTGAAGAACTTCGTCCATCAAGGCTCCAGGAGGAGGAAAAGTGTGAAGTTCGGATCAACGCTCGATGGTGCCGGTCCGTCTGATCTTCTTCTGTAGCAGGAGGACGCCATAGACCAGGGCCTCGGCGGTCGGCGGGCAGCCCGGCACATATATGTCCACCGGGACGATGCGGTCGCAGCCGCGCACCACCGAATAGGAATAGTGATAGTAGCCGCCGCCATTTGCGCACGACCCCATGGAGATGACGTAGCGCGGCTCGGGCATCTGGTCGTAGACCTTGCGCAGCGCTGGAGCCATCTTGTTGCACAACGTGCCAGCCACGATCATGACGTCGGATTGCCTTGGGCTGCCGCGCGGCGCGAAGCCGAAACGCTCCAAATCGTAGCGCGGCATCGAAGCCTGCATCATCTCCACCGCGCAGCAGGCAAGGCCGAAGGTCATCCACATCAGCGAGCCGGTGCGCGCCCAGTTGATCAGATCGTCGGCGGTGGTGAGCAGGAAACCTTTATCGGCAAGCTCGTCGGAGAACAGACCGAAGCTGGTCGCGCCCGGCGTGATGATGCCGCCGGCGCTGGGGCCCTCCTTCTCGAACAGTGGTTCGGGACTCAATCCCATTCCAGCGCGCCTTTCCGCCACTCATAAATGAAGCCCACGATGAGAATGGCGAGGAACACCATCATCGCCCAGAAGCCGAAGGCTCCGATATCGTTGAAGGCCACCGCCCAGGGAAACAGGAACGCGACCTCCAGATCAAAGATAATGAACAGAAGCGACACCAGGTAGAAGCGCACGTCGAATTTCATGCGCGCGTCGTCGAAGGCATCGAAGCCGCATTCATAGGCCGAGACCTTCTCGGGGTCCGGCTTATTCACGGCAATGACGAAGGGCGCGAGCAGGATCGCCGCGCTGATGGCAAACGCAATGCCGATAAAGATGACGAGCGGCAGGTAACTTTGAAGCAGCTGGCCCATGGCTCGCTTGATTTTACGGGCGTTTCGCTCCCCGCCGGCCTCTTGTCGGGCTCCAACGCTGGCTTAGCGCAAGGCCCCTTGGATGGCAAGCTTGGCTCTTGCGCTAGGCTCAGCGGCGCCCTGAGCCGAGAAAACGGTCGAGCACCTGCTGAAAGCTTTGGACCTGGCTCGGTTCGGCATCCGGTCCGGGCTCGATCCGTTCGCCGAAGATCGCCGCGCCCAGATTATCCGTATCGGTCAGGCCGAGCCTCTTGCTCTGGCCGCCGCCGCCAAGCATGTCGCGCAAGATTTGACCCAGGATATCGCCGCCCGACGGCGTTTCGCCGGAACCGGAAGGCACCGCCTGTCCGGGGATGTCGATCTTGTAGGGGCCGACGACGACCGGCTTGATGCGCCCCTCGCGAATCCCCTTCTCTAACTCGCGCAAGATATGCCCGAGCAGATCGCCACCAGGGACAGACTGTCCATCCCCATCGGTGGGCATGGGCTGGGCGCCAGGATCGGAAGGTACGGGGACCGGTTGGCTTTCCGAGACCGGAGGCAGCTTCTTGGGACGAGGCGCGGGCTGTCCATCGCGCGGGGGTCCCAGAATGTCGCCGATCGGCGGGATCGGACTCGATGCCGGACCTGATGGCGCGGCGCGTCCCTGCCCGAACATGTCGCGCAGGATGTCGCCCAATCCGCCGCCGGACGGCGACGGCGCTTCCGGCGCTGACGGCTCCGCGCGTCCCGAGCCGCTCTTCATCAAGCCGGAAAGGATCATGCCGGCGATGATCGGCAGCAGCTTCTTCAGGATACTCGACGTGACCCCGGAGAACTGTTGCGCCTGGTCGGCGACGGCGCGGCTCGCCTCGGGAGAACCGAACATCGTCGCCAGAACGTCATTCCCCGCTTCGCGTCCTTCCCGCGAGAAGGCCGCGCTGGGATCGTCATACATCGCGAACAGGTCGGGGCGCTGCGCCGCAAGGGCGAATAGATGGCCTAGTCCTTCCGGCGTAGCGGTGGATTGCTTGATGCCGACGGAGATGGCGGGCAGAAGAGCCGCCACGGCGGCCTTCGTCTGCTGCGAGGTCAACCCGAATTCGCGGCCGAGCTCGGCCATGGCGTCGCCATGCTGAGCGTCGGCGAGGATTTCGTAGAGAGTGGCCATGGTTCAATCCCTAGTGGCGAGGGGACCTGAATTCTAGCAGCTTCGTTGGGCGTAGGAGAGTCCAAGTGGCGGCGCGGCAAGAGACACAACCACCTGGTGCGTTCGACGGGCCATCGAGGAGTGGCGGGAGTGACGGGGCTCGAACCCGCGACCTTCGGCGTGACAGGCCGACGCTCTAACCAACTGAGCTACACCCCCTACCGGGCCGCTGAACCACGGCCGGAGGCATTGCCAGCATGTACGGCGGGGGATTCGCCAAGTCAAGGCGAGGGCCAGCGGGCAATTTAGGGGCTATGGCGGGCTATTCCTTCGGGGCGGCGGACAGGCTCGCCAGCATGTCCTTGGCTCGCGGGTCGCCGAGCTTGGCTGCCTCGGCGACGAGCCGGTTGGCTTTTGCCGGATCGTAGCCGACCCCGAACAGGCCTTGGTGGTGGAAATTCGCCATGATCAGCATGGCGCGGGTCGAGCCGGAATCAACCGCGCGTCGAACCATGCGCACGCCTTCGATTTCATCCTTCGGCACTCCCTTGCCAGTAATCTGGGTCATCCCGAGCAGCATCATGCCGGTTGGGCTCCCTTGCTCGGCGGCGCGGCGCATGAGTTCCGCAGCCTCGGCTTCGGGATAGGCAAGAGCGAGCATGTCCGAGGGGTTGTTCTCGCTAATCAGCCGATCGAGCAGCTTCTTGGCAGCCTCGTTCTTCTTGGCGGCGAGGAAGGCAAGTCCGGCCTGGAGTACGAAGCGGCGCTCGGCAGGGTTAGCCTTCATGGCTTTGACGCAAGCCGGCACGGCCCGATAAGGATCGATCGAGGTGAACGGACGGGCCCACTCGTCAGGTCCGAAGCCGACAAGAGGATCGACCGCAAGCCGGTCGCAAAGCTGTTCCGGCGTCTCGCCTTCGATGATGGTATCGAGGTCGATCGGCGGCGCGGACCATACGCTTGAAGGCTGAAGCAGAAGGGCCAAGCCCAACACCGCCACGGCGGCAAAAACGCACCGCATCGACATACCTCCCAAGAACGAAACGCTAAGTTTGGTGGGCGGTGACAGGCTCGAACTGCCGACATCCACGGTGTAAACGTGGCGCTCTACCAACTGAGCTAACCGCCCTTTCCCGCGTGCGATAGAGCAAGCTGCCCCGGATCGCTACAGGAAACCATGCAAACAAAAAGGGCGAAGCCCCACGCAAGCAAGGCTCCGCCTCGAAAAAAGTGGTCGGTCGAAAGCCTAGCTGTTGACGGCCTCTTTGAGTGCCTTGCCGGCACGGAATTTCGGCACGCGGGAGGCCGGGATCTGCACCTCGGCGCCCGTGCGCGGGTTGCGGCCGATTGAGGCTTTGCGCTGCGCGACCTGAAAATTGCCAAAGCCGACGATACGCACAGTGTCTCCGCCACGCAGGGCTCTCTCGATGTTCTTGAACGTCGCGTCCACGGCCTTCTCGGCCGCATCTTTCGACAGATCAGATTCCTTCGCCACATGGGCGACGAGTTCAGCTTTGTTCACGGGTCATCATCCTTTCGCTCGGGCCCCAATCGAGAGGGGTGGTTCCGCCCTTCGAGGCCTTCGGTACGCTCCGATTCACAAACAAGTGGTGTATGACTGGCGTAAAAAACCCGGAAAATCAACAAAAATGGTCCGACTCTGCGCACAGGGCCGGACCATCAAATTTGAGGCAAATCGCGGCAGAGCGCGCCGCTTAATGTGCCGTGACGCCGGCCTGGGATTCGTCCTTCGGAGACACGACTTGGGCCGCTTCCGCGCCTTCCTCCTCCCAGGCGATCGGCTGCGGAAGCCGGGTGAAGGCAATCTTCAGCACCTCCTCCATGCGCGACACCGGGCGGATATCGAGCACCTTCTTCAGCTCGTCCGGTATCTCCGTGAGATCCTTGGCATTTTCGTCCGGAATGATGACGGTCTTGATGCCGGCCCTAAGCGCCGCGAGCAGCTTTTCCTTAAGCCCGCCAATGGGCAGAACCCGGCCTCTCAGCGTGATTTCGCCGGTCATGGCGACCTCGCGCTTGACCGGAATTCCCGTCATCAGGGAGACGATGGCGGTCACCATGGCGACGCCGGCCGAGGGGCCGTCTTTCGGGGTTGCACCCTCGGGCACGTGCACGTGGATGTCGCGTTTCTCGAACAGAGGCGGCTCGATGCCGAAATCGACGGCCCGCGACCGCACATAGGCATTCGCGGCCTGGATCGATTCCTTCATGACGTCGCGCAGGTTGCCGGTCACGGTCATCTTGCCCTTGCCGGGCATCATGACCCCTTCGACCGTCAACAGCTCGCCGCCGACCTCGGTCCAGGCCAGGCCGGTGACCACACCGACCTGATCCTCGAGCTCGGCCTCGCCATAGCGATATTTCGGCACGCCGAGATAGTCCTCAAGGTTCTTGAGCGTGATCTTGATCGATTTCTTCTTGCTGGTGAGCAGCTCCTTCACCGACTTCCGCGCCAGCTTGGCGACCTCGCGCTCGAGATTACGCACGCCGGCTTCCCGCGTGTAGCGGCGGATGATCTCCTTGAGCGCATCCTCCTCCAGGCTCCACTCTTCCGGCTCGAGGCCGTGCGCTTTGGTCATGGCCGGGATCAGGTGGCGGCGGGCGATCTCCGTCTTCTCGTCCTCGGTGTAGCCCGCAATGCGGATGATCTCCATGCGGTCCATCAAGGCGGGAGGGATGTTGAGCGTGTTCGCCGTGGTGACGAACATCACGTTGGACAGATCGTAGTCCACCTCCAGATAGTGGTCGTTGAAGGTGTGGTTCTGCTCGGGGTCCAGCACTTCGAGCAGGGCCGAGGCCGGATCGCCGCGGAAATCGGCGCCCATCTTGTCGACCTCGTCGAGCAGGAACAGCGGATTGATCTTCTTGGCTTTCCGCATCGACTGGATCACCTTGCCGGGCATCGAGCCGATATAGGTGCGGCGGTGGCCCCTGATCTCGGCCTCGTCGCGCACGCCGCCGAGGCTCATGCGCACGAATTCGCGGCCCGTGGCGCGTCCGATCGACTTGCCGAGCGAGGTCTTGCCGACGCCGGGAGGGCCGACCAGGCAGAGGATCGGGCCCTTGAGCTGATTGGTGCGGTTCTGCACCGCGAGATATTCAATGATGCGGTCCTTGACCTTCTCAAGCCCGTAATGATCCTCGTCGAGAATCTTCTGCGCTTCGTCGAGGTCGCGCTTGATCTTGCCCTTGACGCCCCACGGGATGGTCAACAACCAGTCGAGATAGTTGCGGACGACGGTGGCCTCGGCCGACATCGGGCTCATCTGGCGGAGCTTCTTCAACTCGCCGATGGCCTTCTCCCGCGCCTCCTTCGAGAGCTTGGTCTTCTCGATCTTCTGCTCGATCTCGGCAAGGTCGTCGCGGCCCTCCTCGCTGTCGCCGAGCTCCTTCTGGATCGCCTTCATCTGTTCGTTCAGGTAGTACTCGCGCTGCGTCTTCTCCATCTGACGCTTGACGCGGCTCCTGATCTTGCGCTCGACCTGGAGCACCGAGATCTCGCTCTCCATCAGCGTGAAGACGCGCTCCAGCCGCTCAGAGACCGAGGTGACCTCGAGAATCTGCTGCTTCTCGGCGATCTTGATGGCGAGATGCGAAGCGATGGTGTCGGCGAGCTTGGAATAGTCCTCGATCTGGCTCGCGGTGCCCAGCACCTCGGGCGAAATCTTCTTGTTGAGCTTCACGTAGCTCTCGAACTGGGACACGACCGAGCGCGATAGCGCCTCGATCTCATCCTCCGAGCCGAGCGTATCTTCTACGCGCTCCACCTCTGCTTCGAAATAAGCGTCGTTTTCGGTGTAGCGGCGGATAGCGGCGCGGCGCGTACCCTCGACCAGCACCTTCACGGTGCCGTCCGGCAGCTTCAGCAGCTGAAGCACCGAGGCGAGCGTGCCCATTGTGTAAATGCCGTCGGTCGCAGGCTCATCGTCGCTCGCGTTCTTCTGGGCGACGAGCAGAATCTGCTTGTCGGACCGCATCACCTCTTCGAGGGCTGCGATCGACTTCTCACGGCCGACGAAGAGCGGCACGATCATATAAGGGAACACGACGATGTCGCGCAGAGGCAACACCGGATAGAGCTCGGGGCCGCCTTCTTTGATCGTGGACGGTGCTGATTCAGCCATGGCAGTTTGGTCGCTTTCTTGTTTGGGCAAGAGCGCCGAGGCGTTCCGCCGCTGTCTTCTACCCCTCCCCCTCGAACCCGCGCGCCACCCCAAGTATCAGGGTAAATGGCGCAGCAGGCCCTGTGGCATGTTTTCCTGCAGTCCGCGTACGTGGCGACAAACGCAGCCGCCGTCAAGTAGCTGGTGTCTTCCCTGAGAAGCCCTGATTTCCCACTATTCTGTGTGGGATTCGCTTTAGCCCGCAAGCGGGAAAGGTGCCAATCCTCAGGCGCTGGTGCCGAGCTCCTCATGGCGGTCGGAGTAGATACGCAAGGGCCTTGCCTTGCCTTCCACCACCTCGGAACTGATCACGATCTCCTCCACGCCGCGCAAGGACGGGAGCTCGAACATGGTATCGAGCAAGATGCCTTCCATGATCGAGCGGAGGCCGCGGGCGCCGGTTTTCCGGTCGATCGCCTTCTTGGAGATGGTGCGCAACGCCTCCTCGGCGAAGCCGAGCTGCACATCCTCCATCTCGAACAGGCGCTGATACTGCCTGACCAGGGCATTTTTCGGCTCGGTCAGGATGCGCATCAAGGCCTCCTCGTCGAGATCGTCGAGCGTAGCGATCACGGGAACGCGGCCGATGAACTCCGGGATCAGCCCGAATTTGAGCAGGTCCTCGGGCTCCACCCCCTTGAGGATGTCGCCGGTGCGCCTATCGTCGACGGCTTCCACCTTGGCACCGAAGCCGATCGAGGTCGAGCGGCCGCGGGCCGCGATGATCTTCTCGAGACCGGCGAACGCACCGCCGCAGACGAACAGGATATTCGTGGTGTCGACCTGCAGGAACTCCTGCTGCGGGTGCTTGCGGCCGCCCTGGGGGGGCACCGAAGCAACGGTGCCTTCCATGATCTTGAGCAGGGCCTGCTGCACGCCCTCGCCCGACACGTCGCGGGTGATCGACGGAT
>Ga0190270_10000245_pt1 | contig 23747 bp, 22 predicted proteins | sample Popmic320T_FD_133748 | JGI IMG/M metagenome (GOLD analysis project Ga0190270, IMG submission 133748) | Populus adjacent soil microbial communities from riparian zone of Weber River, Utah, USA - 320 T | ecosystem: Environmental > Terrestrial > Soil > Riparian zone | place: USA: Utah | collected...
TACTCCAACTGCGCCCGCACCGACAGCTCGGCCGCGGGCCAGAGGACCCGATCGACATCGGCATACACCCGCTCCACGACCTCTCGGGCCGTCGTCGCCCCGGCCGCCAGTGCCTCGCGTACCTGCTCCAGCCGCTCGGCCCGATGCGCGAGATTGCCCTCGATCGCCGCCAACGCCCCGTCGATCACCGGCCCGTGCCCCGGCCACACCTGCGCCAACTCCGCCGACTCGGCGAGGTCACGCAGCCGATGCAGCGACCCCAGATACGCCCCCAGCTCGCCGTCGGGGTGCGCCACCACCGTCGTGCCGCGCCCGAGCACGGTGTCGCCGGTGAGGACGGCCGCCTCCGCCGGGAGTACGAACGACAGCGAGTCCGACGAATGCCCAGGCGTCCCCACCACCCGTACCTCGAGCCCGTCCACGTCCACGACATCGCCGTCGCCGAGCCCCTCCGACCCGAGCCGATAGTCCGGATCCAAGGCGCGCACCCCACAGCCGGCCGCCTCGGCAAACCGTCGGGCTCCCTCCGAATGGTCGACGTGCCGATGCGTCAACAACACAACCCCCACTGGGCCAGCGGCATCCAACACCGACTCGAGGTGACCATCGTCCAACGGACCCGGATCGACGACCACCGAGCGCCGCCCGCCCGGCTCCCGCAGCACCCAGGTGTTCGTGCCGTCGAGCGTCATCGGCCCGGCGTTCGGCGCCAGCACACATCGGGCCCGCGCCCCGAAGGCACCGCCCGACCAGCCGCCGTCGCTCACGGGTCGACCACCAGCCAGCCCTCATCGCCGTCGAGGCGCACCCCGGGTTGGACGGTACGGATCTCCCGCTCCGACGCGGCCACCAATGCCTCGTCCGGCGAGTCATAATCCGCGACCTGGGCCAGCGTCACGTACGTCGGCGGCAGCATCCGGATCGTCCCGGCGTCGACGGCCGCGAGCGCCTCGGCCGGTCGCACCCACCGGACCGCGTCGGCCTCACCCGACACGTCGCGGGTGCGCTGGCCGGCCGGCAGCAGTGCGACGAAGAACCGTGTGTCATAGCGCCTCGGCTCAAACTCGGGCGTGATCCAGTGCGCCCACGGCGCGACCAGATCGGCCCGCAGCACCAACTCTCGACGGTCGAGCAGCTCGGTCAGCGACAGGGCGCGGTCGACCAAACCCTGTCGGTCGGCCTCCCAGTCGTCGCCGGCCGTGTCGTCGACGACCGAGTCCGAGGTCGGCCCCGCCAGGAGTACGCCGGACTCCTCGAACGTCTCCCGTACCGCAGCGCACACCAGCGCCCGCGCCATCGAGTCGTCACACCCCAGCCGTTCGGCGAACACCCCCACCGGCGGACCGGCCCACGCCGAGACGTGATCGGAGTCGCGCGCATCGACGCCACCGCCTGGAAACGCCACCATCCCACCGGCGAACGCCATGCCCCGGTGCCGTCGCAGCAAGTACACCTGCATGCCGGCGTCGGATCGCAGGAGGATCACCGTCGCGGCGTCCCGTGGAGTCACCGGCGTACGGTCCCCGGCAGCGAAGGCACGAGCGTGCTCGACCAACTCGGGTGGCAGCCGCCGCGTCGCCTCCATGCCCTCGACCCTAGTGAGTTGTCAGCACCCATTAGGGCGATAGGTCGAATTGTTGACGAGAACTCACATTTGCTTGACCACGCGAACCGCCGCTGACACGCTCGGTCAAATGCCGACCCCGACGATCGCCCTGGTCACCGGCGCAGGTCGCGGCATTGGTCGCGCCGTTGCCCACCGGCTCAGCACCGAGGGCGCCCGCGTCGCGCTCACCGCTCGGAGCCGCGACCAGCTCGACGAGACCGCCGCCGGCTGTGACGGGCCAACGCTAGTCCTGCCCGACGACATCACCGATCCCGAGGCGCCGGATCGCCTCTTCGCCGGCGTCGAGCGCGAATGGGGCTCCGTCGAGGTCCTCGTCGCCAACGCCGGCGCCGGTGTCTCGGCCCGTGTCGACCGCACCACCGACGCCGACTGGCAGCGGATGCTCGACGTCAACCTGACGGCACCGTTCCGCTGCGTACGCCGAGCCATCCCGGCCATGCGTGAGGCGGGGTACGGCCGGATCGTGGTGATGGCCTCGGTCGCGGGCAAGCACGGCAGCCCGTACATCGCGGCCTACACCGCCAGCAAACACGGCGTACTCGGCCTGGTCCGGTCGGCCGCGGCCGAACTCGCCACGACGGGCGTCACCGTCAATGCGATCTGCCCCGGCTACGTCGACACTCCCATGACGGACGCGACGGTTGCCGGCATCGTCGACAAGACCGGGCGCAGCGCCGACGAGGCTCGCGCCATCATCGCCAACAAGCAGCCGACCGGCCGTCTGGTGACGCCCGAGGAGGTCGCCGACACCGTCTGGTTGTGCGTCACGACGCCGTCGATCACCGGCCAGAGCATCAACATCGACGGTGGTGCGGTCCAGTCGTGAGCGAGTTCGAGCGGATCAACCCCCTGGAGCTGGCGCCGCCGAGCGGCTTCAGCCACGCGATCCGGGCCCAAGGTCGGTACGTCTTCCTCGCCGGTCAGACCGCCACGGACCCCAATGGCCAGATCGTCAACGGCGACGTCGTCGCCCAGTTCGAGCAGGCGCTATGGAACCTGCTCACGGCGCTTCGGTCCGCCGGAGGACGTCCGGCGCAGCTCGCCAGCGTCACGATCTACATCGTCGACATGGACGACTACCGGGCCCACGCGCATGACATCGGCGCGGTGTGGCGACGACTCGTCGGCACGACCTACCCCGCGATGGCCGGCGTCGGCGTCGCCCGACTCTGGGACATCTACGCCCTCATCGAGCTCCAAGGCATCGCCGTCCTCGACTACTGACCCACCACCACCCCTTCCCGCCGACCTTGCGCATCCCACCCACTTCCTCCCGCCGACGTTGCGCGTCCCACCCACTTCCTTGCGCCGACCTTGCGCGTCCCACCCACTTCTTTACGTCGAGATTGCGCGTCTCGCCCACTTCTTCGCGCCGAGGTTGCGCCTCTCGCCCCTGCTTCGATCTCGCGTCGCCTGAACGTTGGCGGGTTGGACAGAAATCGGACAAGAGTCCGAGCGAGCTCGCCAACAGTTGCCGAGCTAAGAGCGCGACCGCGGCCGGTTGCAGGCTTCTCCGGAACAAAGATGCAGCTCGGCTCGCGAGACAGACGCATAGCCGTGGCCCAAGATCCCGGAAGGAAAGCGCACCTTCGGCGCGACGGCTGGACTGGACGCGCAACCTCGGCGCGAAGAAGTGGACAGGACGCGCAAGGTCGGCGCGAAAAAATGGGCGGGACGCGCAAGGTCGGCGCGAAAAAATGGGCGGGACGCGCAAGGTCGGCGGGAAAAAATGGGCGGGACGCGCAAGGTCGGCGCGAAGAAACGGGCGGGACGCGCAAGGTCGGCGGGAGTGGGGTGTCAGAGCGCCGACGCCGCGTGCCGCTTGGCCGGATCTGCGAGCCGGCCCCGCAGCGCTTCGAACAGCTCCGCCGCCCGGATACCGTGCCAGTCGCGCGGCAGCAGCTCCGCCGGCAGACCGGGATCGAGGTACGGCAGCCGGCGCCACGCCGTCAGGGCCTGCACCCAGTCGCCGAACGCCTCGGCATCGCCCGACGTCCGGCGCCGACGCCACGCCGCCAGCACCGGCCCGTACTCGGTGAGGAACTCGTCGTACAGCGCCTGCAGCCCGTCGAGGTCCCACCACCGACTGACCTTGTCGCGTACGTCGCCGAACGCTCGGTAGTCAGCCCCGAATAGGTCGACGTACGGCGCCAGCCCGTCGCGCTCGAGCACGTCGCGGGTCTCCGCCTCCAGATGGGCCGGCGCGATCCATACTCCGGCGGCGACGGTGCCGAAACCGAGCCAAGAGAGCCGCGAGCGCAACGCGTGCCGATGCTGCCGATGGGTCTCGGGCACGCTGAACACCGCGACCAGCCAACCGTCGTCGAGACGGGCGCGGGCCCGGTCGAAGATCCGTCGGTCGCCCTCGTCCAGCACACCCCGCGACGTCGACGTCAGTCCGTATCCGGCGACGCCGTCGATCCGGTCGGCCGCGAGTAACCCCCGGCGTTTGAGCCGCGAGATCGAGGACCGTACCGCCGGCTCGTCGACACCCAGCTCGGCCAGCAGTCGGATCAACGCGGCGACGCTGATCCAGCCGCCTCGCTCCCGCGCGTACAGCCCGTAGATCGTCACGATGAGGGCGCGCGGCGCCGCGACCCGCTCGGCCGAACGATCGGTCATAACTGCGCACAGTATCGCGGCCCATTGACTGCCGTCACGAAAGAGGAATACTACGAGTCAGGCCACCGCGCACCGGCCCACAAGGCCAAGCGATGCCGAGGGAGCACACCATGCGACTCATGCCGTCGGCTCACGTCGACTCGTTTTGCCGCGACAACCTGCCGCCGACGGAGACGTGGCCGGAGTTTCGCTTCGACATCCCAGACGTCGAGTACGCCGATCGCCTCAACTGCGCGGTGGAGCTGCTCGATCGCGTCATCGAGCGGCACGGCGCCGACCGCCCCTGCCTGCTGTCACCCGCCGGCGAACGCTGGACCTACGGCGACCTGCGCCGCACCGCCAACCAGGTCGCCCGCGTGCTCGTCGAAGAGCTCGGCATCGTGCCGGGCAATCGGGTGCTGTTGCGCGGTCCGAACAATCCGTGGCTCGTCGCCTGTTGGTTCGGCGTGCTGCGCGCCGGCGCGGTCGTCGTCACGACGATGCCGCTGCTGCGCCCGGGAGAGCTGAGCACCGTCCACGAGATCGCGCGCATCGATGTGGCGCTGTGCGACCACCGATTCACCGACGACCTGCGGGCCTCCGACCTTGGCAGCAGTACCCCCATCGTGACGTACGGCGGGGACGCCGACGACGACCTGACTCGGCGGATCGATGCGTACGACGGAGCCTTCGACCCGATCGAGACGTCGGCCGACGACGTCGCGCTGCTCGCGTTCACCTCGGGTACGACCGGCCACCCGAAGGCCACGATGCACTTCCACCGCGACGTCCTCGCCAACGCCGACACGTTCTCCAAGCACGTCCTGCGGCCGACTCCCGACGACGTCTTCACCGGCACGCCGCCGCTGGCGTTCACCTTCGGACTCGGCGGACTCGTCGTGTTCCCGCTGCACGTCGGGGCGTCGACGCTGCTCATCGAGAAGGCGACGCCCGATGAGCTCGCCGACCACATCGCCGCCCATGATGTGACCATCTGCTTCACCGCCCCGACGGCCTATCGCGCGATGCTGCAGGCCGGCCGGACCGAGCGGCTTGCCAGCCTGCGCCGATGCGTGTCGGCCGGCGAGCACCTGCCGGCGGCGACGTGGCACGCGTTTCACGACGCGACCGGGGTCAGGATCATCGACGGCATCGGCTCGACCGAGATGCTGCACATCTTCATCTCGACCGCCGACGACGACATCCGGCCCGGGTCGACTGGGCGGCCGATCCCTGGCTTCCAGGCGATCATCGTCGACCACACCGGCAACGAGCTGCCGGCGGGCGAGGTCGGTCGACTGGCCGTCAAGGGTCCGACCGGCTGTCGCTATCTCGCCGACGAGCGACAGACGGCGTACGTGCAGAACGGCTGGAACCTCACCGGCGACACCTTCCGTACCGACGAGGACGGCTACTTCTGGTACGAGGCACGCAGCGACGACATGATCGTGTCGTCGGGCTACAACATCGGCGGCCCCGAGGTCGAGGAAGCGCTGCTGACCCACGACGACGTCGTCGAATGCGCCGTCGTTGGCGTCCCCGACGAGGCCCGAGGGCAGCTGGTCAAGGCGTACGTCGTGCTGGCACCCGACACGGTCGGCGACGAGACGAAGCTCAAAGAGCTGCAGGAGTTCGCCAAGCAGCAGATCGCACCGTACAAATACCCCCGAGCGATCGAGTTCATCGAGGCGCTGCCACGGACGAGCACCGGCAAGGTCCAGCGCTTCCGCCTCCGCGAACAGGTCTGAGCCTGGACGTGACATCGACTCCAGCAACTCCAGCCTGCGTGAACGCGGCGACACGACGCTTCGCGTACAAGCTCGACGTGCTGCGGATCGAGCAGGGCCTGATCGCCGAGATCACGACGTTCGAGGGCCACCTGTTCGAGCCGTTCGGGCTGCCCTCGACGCTCTGAGCGCTAGACCGTCTGGACACCGGCGAACGTAACCCGGATCGAATAGACGTCGCCGGCGTTCGTGGTGATGAACAGGTTGTTGCGCTGGGCGCCGCCGAACACGAGATTCGAGATGCCCTCGGGGGTCAGCAGCTTGCCGAGCAGCGTGCCGTCGGGGTCGTAGCAGTGCAGCCCGTCGATCGACGCGGCCCACACCCGCCCGTTGGTGTCGATCCGGATGCCGTCGAACCACCCCGGCACAAACTCCTCACCGCCCGACAGCGCGCCGTCGCCGACCTTGAAGCGCCGGATGCATCGCAGCCGGGTCTCGACGACGTAGAGCTCCGTCTCGTCGGCGGTGAAGGCCAGGCCGTTGGGCCGTGTGAAGTCGTCCGCGACGATGGCAAGCTCGCCGGTGGCCGGGGCGATCCGGTAGACGTGATCGCCGCCGATCTCACTCTCGGCCGGCGACCCCTCGTAGTGGCCGGTGATCCCGTACCTCGGGTCGGTGAACCAGATCGAGCCGTCGGAGCGTACGACCACGTCGTTGGGGCTATTGAGTCGCTTGCCGTCGTACGAGTCGGCCAAGACCGTGATCGTGCCGTCATGCTCGGTACGCGTGACGCGCCGGCTGCCCTGCTCGCAGGTGATCAGCCGGCCCTGACGGTCGACGGTGTTGCCGTTGGCGTGGCCGGACGGCTGCCGGAACACGCCGATCGCGCCGGTCGTCTCGTCCCATCGCAGCATCCGGTCGTTGGGGATGTCGCTCCACACGAGATAGCGACCGGCCGCGAAGTAAGCCGGACCCTCGGTCTTGCGGCTGCCGCGATGCAGCACCTCGACGTATTCGTCGCCGGCATAGTCAGCGAAGCGGCCGTCGGCCGACTCGAACTCTGCCCGAAACCGATCGATCACGCGCACCCTCCTGTCATCGACGCGAGTCTCGCACGCCGTGTCGCACGATGCCCCGCGGTACGACAGACTTACCAGCCGTGGACGTGATCACCGCGCGTACGACCGAAGCCGAGCTGATCGTCGAACGTGCCGGCGTCGAATGGCTGGCCGGCGAAGCCATCCGGGCGATCGCACCGGTGAGCGGGCTCGACTTCGACCGCTGGAAGGTCCACGGCCTCGACGACGACGGACGCGAGCTGCCACCGGGTCGGACCGAACGGTTCGTCGACGGCCCCGGCGACCTCTTCACGACCGACGAAGGCGAGCCCGCGTACGTCGCGGTCCGCGGCCACTACCCGACCTGCTCCGCCGTCCGTCTCTATCGCGCCGCCGAGCTCGACCACGCCTGGCTCGTCATTACCGACTCGCGCCTCGCCGTACTCCGGCTGTGCGAGGCCGAGGACGCGAGCGAAGGCACGATCGAGAGCCGATTCGAGCTGCCCACTCATGCCCTGGCCTCCGTCGTGCGCTGGAAGCAGCCGATGATGCCGGAGATCGACAACGGGCCGCGCTTCGCCCAGATCGGCTTCGCCGACGCGTCGTGGGCCCGCGTCAAGACCGACGAGAGCGGGCTCGCGTCACTCGTACCTCCCCTGTCACACTCGGCTCCGTGACCGAGTTCGACCGTCGCTACCTGCCGCTGGACGTCAGTGGCCTCCCGGTCCGCCCGGTCTCTCCGCCGATCGGCGCGCCCAACGTTCTCGTCGTCCTCGTCGACGACATGGGGTTCGGCGCGTCGAGTGCGTACGGCGGGCCGTGCCGGATGCCGACGGCGGATCGCCTCGCGGCCGGCGGATTGCGCTACAGCCGCTTCCACGTCACGGCACTCTGCTCGCCGAGCCGGCAAGCCTTGATGACCGGCCGCAATCATCACTCCGTCGGCATGGGCGTCACCTCGGAGATGGCGACCTCGCATCCGGGCTACAACGGCTATCGGCCCGCGACCGCCGCGACGATCGCGCAGATCCTCGGCGGCAACGGCTACAGCACGGCGGCCTTCGGCAAGTGGCACCAGACGCCGCCGGCCGAGGTGAGCCCGGTCGGGCCGTTCACCCGGTGGCCGACCGGCGAGGGGTTCGGCACGTTCTACGGGTTCATGGGCGCCGAGATGAATCACTGGTACCCGCAGCTGTACGCCGGCACGACGCCCGTCGAGCCGGATCGGCTGCCCGAAGACGGCTACCACCTCACCGAGGACCTCGTCGACCACGCGATCGACTGGATCCGGACCCAGCGCACACTGACGCCGGATCGCCCGTTCTTCAGCTACGTCGCCCTCGGCGCGACACATGCGCCGTTCCACGTCGGACGCGAGTGGATCGAGAAGTACGCCGGCTACTTCGGCGCCGGATGGGATGCACAACGCGAGTGGACTCTGGCGCGGCAGAAGGAGCTCGGCGTCGTGCCCGAGTCGACCGAACTCGCACCGTGGGCCGAGGGAGTGCCGCACTGGGACGACCTCACACCGGCGGCCCGGCGCGTTGCGGCTCGGCTGATGGAGACGTACGCCGGTTTCGCCGAGCACGCCGATCACCAGGTGGGCCGACTGATCGACACGATGGACGAACTCGGCGTGCTTGAAAACACGCTGGTGCTCTACCTCCTCGGAGACAACGGCGCCTCCGGCGAGGGCGGCATCGAGGGCACGATTCGCGAGCACCTCATCGGCCACGGCTTCGTCGATGACGTCGACGACATGGAAGCCGCGCTCGATCGGATCGGCGACCCGACGACGTACGCGCTCTACCCGGCCGGCTGGGCACTGGCGATGAACACGCCATACCAGTGGACCAAGCAGGTGGCGTCCCACTTCGGCGGCACCCGCGACGGCTTCATCGCGCACTGGCCCGGCGGCATCGCGGCGCGAGGCGAGATCCGACACCAGTTCCATCACCTCATCGACGTCCTGCCGACGCTGCTCGACGCGGCCGGGTTGCCCGATCCCGAGACGGTCGACGGCGTGCCGCAGCAGCCGATCGAGGGCGTGTCGATGCGGTATTCGTTTGACGACGCCGAGGCGCCGGATGAGCGGCGTACGCAGTATTTCGAGATGGTCGGCAACCGCGGGATCTATCAAGACGGGTGGACCGCGGTGGCCCGACACGGTGTGCCCTGGCAGATGACCAACCAGCCGCGTCCGCTCCTCGACGACCGCTGGGAGCTCTACGACACGAGCCACGATTGGTCGCAGTCGCATGATCTCGCCGATCGGATGCCCGAACGACTCCACGAGCTGCGCGAGCTGTTTCACGTCGAGGGCGAGCGCTACCAGGTGTTTCCGCTCGACGACCGCGTGACCGAGCGTGAAAACCCCGAGCTCGCGGGTCGCTTCGACCTCCTCCACGGTCGGACGTCGCTGACCTTCGGGCCGCACTCCGGCCGGCTCACCGAGGAGACGGCGCCCAACGTCAAGAACCGCTCACACACCATCTCGGTCGACATCGAGGTGACCGAGACGGCAAATGGCGTGCTGGTCGCGCAGGGCGGACGCTTCGGCGGGTGGTCGCTCTATTGCATCAGCGGCCGGCTTTGCTACGCGTACAACTGGCTCGCGTGGAGCCTCACGACGATCCGCGCTGACGTACCGATCGGGCCTGGCAGACATGAGCTGGTCGTCGACTTCGCGTACGCCGGGGGCCCGCCCGGCGACGCGGCGGCGGTGGCACTGGCGGTCGACGGCGCGTGGGTCGGCTCCGGTCGGATCGCGGCGACGACGGCGTACTACTTCAGCTTCGACGAGACCTTCAACGTCGGTGTCGATCGCGGCACCCCGGTGACCGACGACTATCCGCCGGTGCACAACGCGTTCACCGGCACCATCCGCGGGGTGCGGATCGACCTCGGCCCACAGACCCCCCTCGACCCGGACGGCCGCCGGCACGTCACCGAAGCAACCCACGACTAACCCCCTACCCTCTCGCGCCGACCTTGCACGTCCCGCCCGTTTCTTCGCGCCGAGGTTGCGCGTCCCGCTCACTTCTTCCCGCCGAGGTTGCGCGTCCCACCCGTTCTTCGCGCCGAAATTTGCGCGTCCGCCACTTCTTCGCGTCGAGGTTGCGCGTCCGGTCTGGCCGTCGCGCCGACGGTGCGCTTTCCTTCCGGGATCTGGGGCCACCGCTATGCGCCTGTCTCGCGAGCCGAGCTGCCTCCTTGTTTTGGAGGAACCTTCGCTGCACCTGAACTGGCCGTCGCCGCGTTTTAGCTCGGCAACGGTTGGCGAGTTCGTTCGGACTCTTGTCCGACGTCGTGACCAACCCGCCAACGTTCAGACGACGCGGGATCGAAGCAGGGGGCGGACGCGCAACCTCGGCGGGAAGAAGTGGGCAGGACGCGCAACCGCGGCGGAAAGAGGTGGGCAGGACGCGCAAGGTCGGCGGGAAGAAGCGGGTGGGATGCGCAAGGTCGGCGCGAAGAAGTGGACGGGACGCGCAAGGTCGATGCGAAGAAACGGGTGGGACGCGCAAGGTCGGCGGGAAGGGGTGGGGGTTAGGGGTGGGAGATGCTGGCGGCGGCGTCTCGGGCGATCTCGCCGAGGGCCTCGAACCGAGCGTCGGTCACCCGGTTGGCCGGCCCCCAGATGCTGAGGATCGCGAGCGGCCGCCCCGAGGAGTCGAGCATCGGTGCCGATACCCCCCACGCGGACGACTCGTACTCGCCCCGACACACGCCATAGCCCCGCTCGCGCGTCCGGTCGAGCTCGGCCCGCAGCTTGGCCCGACTCGTGATCGTCGTCTTGGTGAAGCGCTCGAGCCTCGGCCCGGTCATCCGCTCGACCTCGGCCGGCTCGGAGAACGCGAGCAGTGCCTTGCCGGTCGACGTGGCATGCAGAGGGACCTCGCGACCCCGCCAGATCGCGGCGACGATCGCGGTCGGCGCGACCTCGTCGACGTACTTCAACGCCCGACCGTCGAGGACGGCCAGCGCCGCGGTCTCGCCGGCCTGCCGGCAGACCCTCTCGAGCATCGGATGCGCCGCCCGCACCAGAGCGTCTGCCCCGGCCGCGCCAGCCAACTCGACGACGCCGAACCCGATCCGAAACCGCCCGGTCTCCCGATCGGCGACGACCATCCCCTGCGCCTCGAGCGTCGTCAGGATCCGCCAGGCCGTGGCCCGATTGAGTCCGCAGGCCGCCGCGAGAGCGGTGACCGTGGACTCCGACCCGGACGCGCGGGCGACCGCGCGCAGCAGCGCCACCGCCCGGTCGACCGACTGCACCCGCGTTGACCGCGCCGGCTCGGTCCGGTCAGAGCCCGCCAAAGCGGACATTGCACGCCTCCTCTTGACGGTGATCTAGGTCACCTCTATGTTCGCATTGTACGAGGGGTATTCGTATAGCGAACGGCTAAACGCATGACACCCACGACGCGAAGCTTCGGCAACCTGTCCCGCCGCGACGTCTTCCGACTCGGCGCCGCCGCGGCTTTCGGCGCCACCGGCCTCGGTGCCGCCGCCAGCTGCGGGGCCGTCCCGGCCAAGCCCGATCCCAATGCACCGCAGAAGCGTGGCGGCACCTTCAGCCACGGAGCGACGGGCGGCGGCCTCGAGGACACCATCGACCCGCACTTCCCGGTCACCAACCCCGACATCGCTCGGGTCAACAACCTCTACGAGCCGCTCCTGTTCTGGGACGAGAAGTACAGGATCCAGCCGGCGCTGGCGACCGAGGTCACCCCTAACGCCGACGCGACCGAGTGGATCGTCAAGCTTCGGAAAGGCGTCATCTTCCATCACGGCAAGGAGATGACGGCCGATGACGTGCTGTTCACCATGGCTCGGGTCACCGACCCGAAGAACACCGCGCCCGGCGGCACCGAGCTGGCCAAGATACTCGACCTGAAGAACACGACGGCGCTCGATCCGTACACGATCAAGTTCCCACTCAAGTCGCCGTATGCCGTGCTCGACCAGCTGCTCGCCGAATACACCGTCGGCATCGTCCCGAGCGACTTCGACCTCAAGAGTCCGGTCGGCACCGGGGCATTCAAGTACGAGTCGTTCCTGCCCGGGCAGTACAGCAACTTCAGGCGGCACGACGACTACTGGGGCCAGCCAGCATGGGTCGACGAGCTGATCATCTACGACTTCGCCGACGACGCCGCCAAGGTCAACGCACTGCTCGCCGGGCAGGTGCAGAGCATCGACAACCTGCCGACCTACCTCGTCGACTCGATCGCCGACCAGGGCTCGTCGCCGTTGATCTCCGACACCGGTGCGTGGGTGCCGTTCACGATGCGGGTCGACACCGGTGTCTACAAGGACGTGCGAGTACGCCAGGCGCTACGGCTCGTCGTCGACCGGCAGCAGATGATCGACCAGGCGCTCGGCGGGTACGGGTTCCTCGGCAACGACCTCTATTCGCCCTTCGACCCGGCGTACAACGACGAGCTGCCGCAGCGTACGCAAGACATCGACCAAGCGAAGTCGCTGTTGCAGCAGGCCGGGCAGTCCGAGCTCCAGATCGAGCTCGTGACGTCGAGCGCGGTCGGCGCCGGTGGCGTCGAGTCGGCCAACCTGTTCGTCGAGCAGGCCAAGCTCGCAGGCATCGACTGCCGGCTCACCAAGGCCGACGCAGGGATCTTCTACGGCGAGCAATACCTCAAGTGGCCCTTCGCCCAGGACTTCTGGAACACCCGCAACTACATCCCGCAGGTCGCCGCCTGCGCGCAAAAGGACTCGCCGTACAACGAGACCCACTTCGATAACCCCGAGTTCAACGAGCTGATGGACCGAGCCCGGCGCGAATCCGACGAAGCCGAGCGCACCGCGCTGCTGCAATCGGCGCAGGAGATCGAGTACGAAACCGGCGGCTACATCATTTGGGGATTCAAACGTCAAGTCGACGGCTACTCCAACCTGGTGCAGGGCTTCGTGCCGCATCGCTACCTGCCGTGCTCGTCGTTCAAGTTCCAACGAGTCTCGTTCGTCTGAGGAGACCGTCATGGCCCAGGTGCAGCGCCAAGATCCCCAGGCAGAGATGCCGGCGGGCGAGCCGGCAACCCCCGAGGCATCGCCCCGAACGCGCTCGACGACGACCGCGTGGCTGCTGTGGCTGGCCCGCCGAGTCGGCCTTGCAATCCTCACGCTGTGGCTCGTGTCAGTGTTGGTGTTCTTCGCAACCGCGGCTCTCGGCGACCCGATCCGGGCCATCCTCGGCAAGGACTACGAGTCCAGCCCGTCTCGGGTCGCAACCCTCGAGGACCAGCTCAACCTCGACCAGCCCCTGGTGCAGCGCTATCTCGACTGGCTGGGCGGGCTCTTCACGGGCGACCTCGGCACGTCGCTGTCCAACCAACTGCCGGTCTCGGAGCTGATCGGCGACCGGGTCGTCAACACTGCCGTCCTGGTGCTGGTGTCCGCCCTCGTGATGATCCCGGTCGCCTTCGGGATCGCGATGATTTCCGCCCACTACCGCGGCAAGCGGCCCGACCATGTCATCCAGGTCATCCTGCTCGGTCTTGCCGGAGTCCCTGAGTTCGTCATCGGCATCCTGTTTGTCGCGCTGTTCTCCACGACGGTGTTCCACGTGCTACCGGCCGTCACCATCAGCGCCGGCGGCGAAGGGCCGTGGCACAACCCCGGCTCGATGGTCCTGCCGGTGCTCACGCTCGTATTTGCGGTTACGCCATACGTCGCCCGGATCGTACGCGCCACCCTGTTGGAGGTCCTGGACAGCGACTACGTCGAACTGGCCCGGCTCAAGGGCATCCCCGAAGGGGTCGTGATGCGCAAGCACGCGCTGCTCAACGCGATCGTGCCGGGCATCCAGGTGGTGGCGCTGCAGCTGGCCTGGCTCGCCGGCGGGATCGTCATCGTGGAGTACCTGTTCTCCTACCCGGGCATCGGCTCCAGCCTTGTCGACAGTGTCCGCAACAACGACATCCCGATGGTTCAGGCGCTCAGCATGATCATCGCGGGCATCTACGTCGGGGTGAACCTGATCGCGGACGTCCTCTCGATCCTGTTCACACCCCGGGCGAGGACGGCGATCGCATCATGAGCACCACTACCGCAACCACCTCCGGCCTGCGCCGCATGCTTCACCAGCGCCGCCTCGTCGCCGGCATGATCATCACGGCGTTCGTCGTCGTACTCGCGATCATCGGACCTTGGATCGCGCCCTACGGCGAGCACGAGATCGTGGGCAAGCCGTTCACCCACTCCGGGTCGTTCCTCGGCACCGACTACCTCGGACAGGACGTGCTGAGCCGGGTGCTCGCAGGCGGCCGTTCGATCCTGGTGATCTCGGTCCTCGCGACCGCGCTCGGCATGGTCGGCGGCATCCTGATCGGACTCATCGCGGCGTACGTCGGCGGCTGGTTCGACGAGGTGCTGATGCGACTCAACGACGTCGCGCTCGCCTTCCCCCAGATCCTGCTGGCGCTGCTCGTGCTGTCGGCTGTCGAACAGCCGGAGTGGTGGATGATCGTGCTGCTCGTCGGCGCCTCGCATGCGCCCCGTGTCGCCCGGCTCGTCCGCGGCGTCGCCCTCGGCCTGGTGTCCCGAGACTTCGTGGCCTCAGCGGAGGCACTCGGCGAGAGCCGCATCAGGATCGTGCTCGCCGAGGTGCTGCCCAACATGAATGCGCCGCTGCTCGCCGAGGCCGGCCTGCGACTGACTTACTCCATCGGCCTAGTCGCCGCCCTCGGCTTCCTCGGGTTCTCGACCGACCCGGGTGGGGCCGACTGGGGCCAGATGATCAACGAGAACCGACTGGCCCTGCTCGTCGTGCCCTGGGGTGTGCTCGCGCCGGTAATCGTCATCGGCATCTTTACCATCGGGACCAATCTGATGGCCGACGGCATCACCCAGCTCGCCGAGAAGGGAGGAGAGTCATGACGTCGGCTGCACCGCACGAGGCCACCCCAACCACCGACCAGGCAGCCTGCACGGTCGAGGACCTCAGCGTCGGACTCACCGGACGCAACATCGACGTCGTCGACGACATCGACCTGCTCCTCGGGCCGGGCGAGGTCGTCGGCCTGGTCGGCGAGTCCGGCTCGGGCAAGACCACCGTCGGCACCGCCCTGCTGGGATACGCCCGCGTCGGCGCCCTGATCGAACACGGGCGGGTGCTCCTGGGCGAACGCGATGTGCTCTCACTCGACTGGAAGGACGTCCGCCAGCTGCGTGGCCAGGAGATCGCGTACGTCCCGCAGGATCCCGCCTCGGCGTTGAACCCCAGCATCCGGATTGGTCCCCAGCTCGTCGAGTTGCTCGAACTGCGGGACATCGGGACCGCCGAGGAGCGTGACGATCGCGCTCGCGCCGGGCTGGCCGAGGTTGGCCTGCCCAATGACGACGAGTTCCTACGTCGCTATCCGCATCAGCTGTCCGGCGGCCAGGTGCAGCGGGTCGCACTCGCGATGGCGTTCCTGCCACGGCCCAAGGTGCTGGTGCTCGACGAGCCGACGACCGGCCTCGACGTCACGACGCAGGGGATGGTCCTCGAGACGATGAACCAGCTGTGCCGGTCGCATCAGGTCGCAGCGTTGTACGTCACGCACGACCTTGCCGTGATCGCCAATATCGCCGACCGAGTCGCGGTGATGTACGCCGGCCGCATCATCGAGCTCGGGCCGCGCGATCAGATCTTCGCGGCCCCGGCGCACCCGTACACGCGGGCGCTACTCGACGCGATCCCGCATCTCAAGCAGGCCAGGGCGTTGAGCGGTATCCCCGGTCGTACACCGGGGCCGGGGCGTCGACCGTCGGGCTGCCGCTTCCACGACCGCTGCTCGTATGCGATCGACCGGTGCGCCGACGAGGAGCCGCCGCCGGTCGAGGTCGGGCCCGACCACACCGCCCGCTGCATCCGGCTCGACGAGATCGGCAGCTGGGACATCGACCTCGGCACGGTGCCCGACTCCGATCCCGACAAGACGCGCGAGCCGATCCTGTCGGTACGCGACCTCGACGTGTACTACGGCCGCAAGCAGGTGGTCCACGGCGTCACCTTCGACCTCGGTCGCTCCGAATGCGTCGCACTGGTGGGTGAGTCGGGTAGCGGCAAGACGACGATTTCGCGGTGCGTCGGCGGTCTGCATCGGGACTGGACCGGCACGATCGACTTCGAAGAGCGAGAGCTGGCCAAGGGAGCCCGCAGCCGGACCAACGACGATAGGAAGCGGATCCAGTACATCTTCCAAAACCCGTACCTCTCGCTCAATCCCCGCATGACGATCGAGCAGATCATCAAACGGCCCATGAAGCTCTTCGGCATCGCCAAGGGCAAGGCCGCAACCGACCGGGCCGTCGAGCTGCTCGAACAGGTCGCCCTCGGCCCGACCGTCCTCAAGCTCCAAACCAACCGACTGTCCGGTGGCGAGCGGCAGCGGGTCGCGATCGCCCGAGCGCTGGCGGCCGAACCCGACATCCTGGTCTGCGACGAGATCACCTCGGCGCTCGACGTGTCGGTGCAGGGCTCGATCGTGCAGTTGCTGGAGGAGCTGCGGAAGTCGCGCGGCATCGGCATGCTCTTCGTCACGCACAATCTGGCCCTGGTGCGGTCGATCGCGGCTCGGGTCCAGATCCTCAACGCCGGTCGCCTTGTCGAGTCCGGCTCGGTCGTCGAGGTCATGGACAGTCCGCGCGAGGACTACACCCGAGAGCTGCTCGCCAACAGCCCGAGCATCGACTGATGGCCGAAGGCAGCACCCCCGGACTGTCCGGGCTCCGATTCGTCAACCCGCATCGGACCTCCGCGATGACGCACGCCGACGTACCCGCCGGCCGACCGATCCCGCTGCGCTCGGCACCCCGCGAGCTCGACGTGGTCATCGACGGCCAGGGTCGGGAGCGTCCGCTAGCGGAGTGGATCACCGACACGTACTCCACCTCACTCGTGGTCGTCGACCGCGGTGTCGTCGCGTACGAGTGGTACGCCGATGGCCTCGGCCGGTCGGACCTGTACCTCGGCGCCTCGATGACCAAGTCGGCGCTGGCCCATCTCGTCGGCCGGGCGGTGGCCGACGGCGCGATGGGCCTGGAGACGAAGGTCGTCGAACACGTGCCGGAGCTCACCGACGGCGGCTATGCCGACTGCGCCGTCGAACACCTGCTCACCATGACGACCGGCGTCGACTGGTTCGAGGACCATCGCCAGCAGGACAGTCTCGCAAGTCGACTGATTGCGTGCTTCGTCGACGGAGCCGGCGGGTCGCGCGACCTCCTGCGTTCGGTGCGGCCACGGCACCGGCCGGGTACCCGCTTCGAATACTGCACTGCCGACTCGCAGGTCCTCGACTGGGTTCGCGAGCGAGCCACCGGCGTGCCGTACGCGGCAGCGATGGCCGACCTGTGGCGCGAGCTCGGTTGCGAGTCCGACGCCACCGTGGGGCTCGACGCTCCCGACGGGGCCGCGCTCGCCGGCGGTGGGCTCGCCGCCACGGCATCCGACTGGGCCCGGATTGCGATGCTCCAGATCGACGGCACCGTCGACGGCGACGAGGTGCTCGACGGCGCCTGGGTCGACCGCGCGTCGACGCCGTCGCGGACGTTTCTCCGACCCGGTCGGCTGCCGAGCAGCATCACGACCCATGCCGGGTTCGGCTACCACTGGTGGCCGCTCGACGATGCCGGACGACGGGTCACCGCCGACGGGAGTCGCGGCCAGTTCGCGTACGCCGACCGCGACCTCGGCGTCGTCGTGGTCAAGACGTCGCAGTGGCCGTACGCGGACTTTCTCGTCGACAGGCAAAACCGAGACCTGAGCTACCTGGGCCTGCCGCTGATCGCCCAGGCAGCCGTAGCCTCGCGCCGAGGTGGGCGAGACGCGCAATCTCGGCGCAACTGATGGGAGGCATGACATGAACCGCAACGTGATCATCACCTGTGCCCTCACGGGGGCCGGTGACACCGTCGACAGGTCCGAACACGTGCCGGTGACACCGGAGCAGATCGCCGATGCCGGCATCGCCGCAGCCCGCGCCGGCGCCGCGATCGTGCACGTCCACGTACGGGATCCGCAGACCGGCAAGGGGTCGCGTGAGGTCGCCCTCTATCGCGAGGCCGTCGAACGCATCCGCGCCAGTGACGTCGACGTCGTGATCAACACGACCGCCGGGATGGGCGGCGACCTGATGCTCGACCCGCACAACCCGACCGAGTTCGTCGAGGGCACCGACCTGGTCGGCGGCGTCGAGCGGCTGGCGCACGTCGAGGAGCTGCTGCCCGACATCTGCACGCTCGACTGCGGCAGCCTCAACTTCGGTGAGGGCAGCCTGGTCTATGTCAGCACCCCCGACATGCTGCGTGAGGGCGCCAAGCGCATCCAGGAGCTCGGCGTACGCGTCGAGATGGAGATCTTCGACACCGGCAACCTGTGGTTCGGTCGGCGACTGGTCGAGGAGGACCTGATCGACGACGATCCGCCGATGTTCCAGCTCTGCATGGACATCCCGTACGGCGCTCCGGCCGATCCGTCGCTGCTCGCAGCCATGGTCAACCAGCTTCCGGAGGGCACCGTCTGGACGTCGTTCGCGCTCGGCCGGATGCAGCTGCCGTGGGTCGCCCAGTCGGTCCTGCTCGGCGGCCACGTCCGGGTCGGACTCGAGGACAACCTCTACCTCGCCAAGGGCGTCAAGGCGACCAACGCCCAACTGGTCGAGCGGGCTCGCACCATCATCGAGGCGATGGGATCGCGAGTCGCGACGCCGGACGATGCCCGGGAGATTCTCAAGCTGCGGGCGAGGTCCTGAATGGCGAGTCGAGTAGCGCCGGACGAGGTTCGTACGATCGCCTGTGCCGGCGTCGGCGTGATCGGCGGCGGCTGGGTGGCGTACTTCCTCGCCCATGGCTACCGCGTGGTCGCCTGGGATCCGGCGCCCGATGCCGACGAACGGCTCCGGCGCTTGGTCGACAACGCCTGGCCGGCGCTGACCGAGATCGGACTGGCCGACGGCGCCAGTCGCGACAATCTCACGATTGAGTCCGATCTCGTGACGGCGGTCGCCGACGCCGACTTCATCCAGGAAAGCGCGCCGGAGTCGCTCGACCTCAAGATCAAGCTGCTCGCCGACATCGACGACGCCGCGCCGCCGCAGGTCGTGGTGTCGTCGTCGACGTCGGGCTACGGCATGAGCGAGATGCAGGTCAGCTGCGTACGGCCGGAGCGCACAATCGTCGGGCATCCGTTCAACCCGCCGTACCTGATCCCGCTCGTCGAGGTGGTCGGCGGCGACCGTACCGCGCCGGACGTCGTCGAGTGGACGTCGGACTTCTTCCGGCACGCCGGCAAGTCGGTGATCACGATGGACCACGAGGTGCCGGGGTTCATCGCCAACCGGTTGCAGGAGGCGATGTGGCGCGAGGCACTGCACATGGTCGCCGCCGGCGAGGCGACCGTGGAGCAGATCGATGTCGCGATCACCGACGGGCCGGGGTTGCGCTGGCCGATCCACGGACCGTGCCTGACGTTTCATCTCGCCGGCGGGCAGGGCGGCATCGGGCACATGCTCGACCACTTCGGCCCGTCACTGGAGTCGCCGTGGACCCGGCTGGTGTCGACCGAGCTGACGCCACAGCTGCGCGACGCGATGGTCGCGGGCTGCGACCGCGAGGCCGACGGGCGCACGATCGACGAGCTGGTCGCCGAACGCGACCGCGGCGTGATCGCGGTGCTACGGGCCCTGGGCCGGCTCTGATGGCCGCCCACCCCCATTCGCGCCGAAATTGCGCGTCCTTCCCACTTTCTCGCGCCGAGATTGCGCGTCCTGCCCGCCTCCTCGCGTCGAGATTGCGCGTCTTTACGGCACCGGCGGACAAGACGCGCAAGGTCGGCGCAACTGGGTGGGGCCGATGACGACGGTGTGGCGGGAGCCGGTCCGCGACGAGTGGATCGATTACAACGGCCACCTGTCCGAGGCGTACTACGTCCTCGTCTTCGGCCATGCGACCGACGTCATCATGGACGCGGTCGGGCTCGGGTCGGACTATCGCGAATCGGCGCAGGCGTCGCTGTTCACGGTCGAGGCGCACATCCGCTATCGGGCCGAGGTCGGTCCGGGCGGCGAGCTGGAGGTTCGATCGGCGGTGATCGGCGCGACCGACAAGCTGCTGTGGATCTGGCACGAGATGTGGGCCGACGACCGTCCGCGGGCGACCGAGGAGATCCTCGGCGTGCACGTCGACATGACATCGGGTCGATCGGCGCGGTTTCCGACGGATGTTGCGTCTCGGATCGCCTCGGCGCTGGAGCCGCCGGGCGACGACGCGGGCCGCCGCATCTGGCTGCCGGGCTAGCGCGGCTCACGAGAGATTTGGATCTCGGGTCGCCATGGCAGCCACAGATCCAAATCTCTTGTCCGGCCGTGGCAGTCTGGCGCCATGACCGAGTATGCGCATCAAGAGCTGGGTGGGACCTTCGGACATGTCGGAGTCGCGACGGCGTACGAGCACCGGGCGCCGTATCCGTCGGAGGTGTTCGACGTACTGGTGGGGCTGATCGCGGACGAACCGGCGACCGTTCTCGATCTCGGCGCGGGTGAGGGCGCGATCGCTAGGCCGCTGGCGACCCGTGTCGATCGGGTCGACGCGCTCGACATCTCAGCCGCGATGGTCGAGGCCGGTCGGGAGCGCCCCGGCGGCGATCAGCCCAATCTTCGATGGGTCGAGGGCGCCGCCGAGACGGCCGAGCTGGCCGGCCCGTACGCGCTCGTGACCGCCGGCGCCAGCCTGCACTGGATGGAGTGGGCGACGACCATGCCCCGGCTCGTCAAGGTCATGACGCAGCCGGCCCAGCTCGCCGTCGTCGAGCACGGGCCGCGGGGCGTGCCGTGGCGGGACGCGATCACCGAGGTGATCCGGCAGCACTCGCGCAGCCAGGGTTACGACACGCGGTTCGACATCGTGGACGCACTGCGCGACCGCGGACTCTTCGAGCCCGGAGGCAGCGTCGAGACGGAGCCGACGCCCTTCCGGCAGGCGGTCACCGACTACGTCGAGCAGTTTCACTCCAGGGCGTCGCTGGCCCGCGAGCACATGTCGCCGGAGGAGGCGGCAGCGTTCGACCGGGCCGTCGAGGATGTCGTCCGGCCGTACGCCGTCGATGGACTTCTCGAGTTGCCGGTCGTCGCGTCGATCCGCTGGGGGCGTCCGCTGGCTCCGTAGACCGACTCGGTTTCGCTACGGTCGCCCTGTGATCAAGCACGCGACGGCCAGCGTTTTCGTCATGCACCGCGACGAGGTGGGCTGGCGCACCGGACTCGTCTTGCATCCGGTGTTCGACCTGTGGATCATGCCCGGCGGTCACATCGATCCCGACGAGGACCCACCACAGGCGGCGCTTCGCGAGGTCACCGAGGAGACCGGCCTCGGCGCAGTCCGGCTGCTGCCGATGCATCGCCCGCCGGCCGTCGTCGAGATGCCGACCGCCCGGCCGGTGATGCTGCCATGGTGGCTCCTCGAGCACCCCGTCGACGGCGACAACCATCTCGCGCAGCCGCATCTCCATGTCGATCACAAGTACGTGGCCGTCGCCGACACGACAACGCCGATCACCCCGCCGGAGCACCCGTTCGCGTGGTATCGCCCCGACGAGCTCGACAACCTGCCGATGTTCGACGACGTCCGGCTGATCGTCGGTGCCGTGGTCGCCGAGCTCGGTCAGCGATAGAGCTCGCGGGCGATGATCGAGCGCTGTACTTCGCTCGCGCCCTCGTAGATCCGGGCCGCCCGTACGTCGCGGTAGAGATGCGCCAGCCGGTGCTCCGACTCGAGTGCCCGCGCGCCGTGGATCTGGATCGCGGCGTCGACGACGTATTGCGCGGTCTCGGTCGCGTAGAGCTTCGCCATCGCCGACGTACGCGTCACGCCCGGCCGGCCCGCGTCATAGGCCGCAGCCGCCCGATAGACGAGCAGCCGCGCCGCATCGACCCGCGTCGCCATCTCGGCCAGCGGATGGCTGACAGCCTGCATGTCCCGCAGCGGTGCGCCGAACGCCTTTCGCGTCTCCGCATGCGCGATCGCCGCGTCGAGCGCCGCCTGTGCCATGCCCACCGCATAGGCGCCGACGCTCGGGCGGAACCGGTCGAGGGTTCGCATCGCGACCACGAACCCGCGATCGGGCTCGCCCAGCACCTCGCCTGGCTCGATCCGTACGCCGTCGAACACCAGCCGGCCGATCGGATGCGGAGACACCAGGTCGACCGGCTCGCCGGACAGGCCTGGCCGATCGCCGGGTACGACGAAGGCACTGACGCCCTTGGCGCCGACGTCGGGAGTCGTGCGGGCGAATACCGCATAGACGTCGGCGTCGGGAGCATTTGAGATCCAGACCTTCTCGCCGGACAGCCGCCAGCCGTCGCCGTCCGGCTCGGCAGCCAGGCTCAGCGCGGCCGCGTCGGATCCGGCCTCGGGCTCGGTCAACGCGAACGCGGCGATCGCCTCGCCGGCCGCGATCGCCGGCAGCCAGCGTTCGACCTGAACCGACTGGGCGGACTGCAGGATCGGATAGGCGCCGAGGCCCTGGAGCGCCAACGCGGTCTCCGCCTCGGTGGTCACGGTCGCGAGCGCCTCCCGCAACAGGCACAGGTCGAACGCCGCCGCCTCGCGGGTCGTCACGCCATCGCGTACGCCGGGAAACAGCCGATCCAGCAAACCGAGGTCGCCCAACGCCTTGACCAGCGGCCGATTGACCCGACCCGGCGTGCCTTGTTCGGCGAGCGGCGCGAGCGTCTCGGCCGCCATCCGGCGCACGTCGTCGACGAGCCGCTCCTGCTCGTCAGTGAGCTCCCAGGCCCCTACGTAGTCGGATGTCACGGTGGTCACCGCCCCCGCCACTCGGGCGACCGCTTACCGGTGAACGCGGCGTGAAACTCCCGGTAGTCCTCGCTCTTCATGAGCAGCGCCTGGGTCACGGCCTCGAGCTCCACGCTCGCCGACAGGCTCATGTCGAGCTCGCGCGACAGCAGCATCTTGGTCTGGGCGTAGGCCTTGGCGGGACCCTCGGCGAGCCGCTTCGCCAGCGCCTCGGTCGCCGAGTCGAGATCGGCGTCGTCGACCAGATGGGTCACCAGACCGATGCGGTCGGCCCGCTCGGCGCCGATCGAGTCGCCGAGCATGAGGAGCTCAGTGGCGCGGCCGAGTCCGACCAACCGAGGCAGCAAGTAAGCCGCGCCCATGTCGGCGCCGGCGAGGCCGACCTTGGTGAAGAGGAACGCAAATTTCGCTGACCTGGCCACGATGCGGAAGTCGCTGGCCAAGGCGAGCACCGAGCCGGCGCCGGCGGCAGTCCCGTGGATCGCCGCAACGATCGGGATCGGCGTCTCCCGCATCGCTCGGACCACGTCGCCGGTCATGCGGGTGAAGTCGAGGAGCTGGTCCGGACGCATGTCGAGGGTGGCGCCGATGATGTCGTGGACATCGCCACCGGAGCAAAACGCTCGGCCCTCGCCCTTGAGGACCAGCACTCTCGTGTCGTCGCGATGCGGGAGCTCGGCGAGGAGATCACGGAGATCGGCGTACGCATCGAACGTCAGCGCGTTGAGCTTGTCGGGTCGGGTGAACGTCACCGTCGAGACGCCGTCCGGTCGCCGGTCGAGTCGGAAGTGCCGCCAGTCGTCGGTGAACGGCACCGATCCGCGATGCGGGCTCATGGCGACACCTCCTGGGTCGCGGCTTGGCGCGGGGGTCCCCTACGCCAAACCTATTGGCACTGGGGACCCCTGCGCCAAA
>Ga0190270_10000246_pt1 | contig 23639 bp, 26 predicted proteins | sample Popmic320T_FD_133748 | JGI IMG/M metagenome (GOLD analysis project Ga0190270, IMG submission 133748) | Populus adjacent soil microbial communities from riparian zone of Weber River, Utah, USA - 320 T | ecosystem: Environmental > Terrestrial > Soil > Riparian zone | place: USA: Utah | collected...
AGGGCGGGTATGGACGGTCAGTCCGCACTCCGTGGCAGCCGAAATCCGCCTTTCAAGACTCCCCGATCTGCGTCAACTTCGCCGACCCCAAACATACCCACCCGTGCAACGAATGTCATTTGATCGACTTTGTCACCTCCGAGCACCAGAGCGAAGTTATACCTTGTCATTTCATTGCTTTGAATGAGGCTGGCGAGACTATCGAGGAATTGGAGCTCGAAGATAACGAGGCAAAACTCGAGCGGAGAGTTAAGGATTGGCTTCGCGCCAGGATTCGTGAGATCGAGGAGGATCGCTCAAAACCAGCCATCGTTTGAGTCCGAAGAACAGAGGTTAAACATGAACACCGCAGCATACTTCATAGTAACAATGATATTCGCTGCGGCCCTCTACTTCGGCATTCGTTGGCTGGTTAGAGTGTATTCCAAATATCGCGGCGCCAGGACAATAGCTTGTCCGGAGACGTGGAAACCTGCAATCGTGGAAGTTGACACGCTACACGCGTCGTTAACTTCGATGGTGGGCCGCCCTGATATTCGACTCGAAAGCTGCTCGCGCTGGCCACTTAAAAACCAGTGTGGACAGGAGTGCCTTGCTAATCTCGACGTAGCGCCCGGGGAATCCTTAGTTAGCGGCTTGCTAATGAGATGGTATCGCGGAAGGAGTTGCGTCTACTGTGGCAAACCGGCTGAGGAACTTCAGTGGATGGATCACAAACCAGCTCTTCAAACCGAAGAAGGCGAGTTGGTCGGGCGGCCTGGAGTTCCTGTCGAGAACTGCTCGATGGTGGTGAAAACGTACCTACCGGTTTGTTGGAACTGTTACATAGCGCAATCATTTCGCGAGACCCAAACCGACCAGGTACTCGATGGACCTTGGCGGCACGGTATTCCCGGAGGTGCGGAAGGCTCGTCTGCGTCACGTGGTATTTGATTCCGCAAGGCTGCACGGGTGGGACTTGTTCGACTTACGACCAAGGATCAAAAGCAACCACGATGAAGTCATCATTCAGAAAAGCCACGAGTGTGCTGGGAGCAACTGTGGAAGGACGGCAGCTCTGAGCCCAAATCGAAATCACAGAATGGGAAAGAAATCACTGGCATGAGCTGAATTGACTTCAACGAACACCCCTATTCTGGTAAACTCTTCATGATCATAGATGGCCCTTCAGTCGATCATTTCGAGATTCTCCAAGGCTCGCGCCGTTTTGGTTTTGCCGGCCCTCATTTGTTTGTGCGTCTCCAACAATGTGGGACCCAGTTTCCTTCCCTTGCCTGTCGTAACGGAGCGCGACGCCCAAAACCCGCGAGAAAATCAAAGCGATAGAGCATCCCACCTCCCGGCTTCGGCTGAATCTGACTGCTTTCGCGTGCCGATGATGGGCCAAAAGCAGAATCGGGCGGCCACGGAACCTCAGACTCAACCTTTTGCCACGACGCCAAAGGCTGAGTTTGTACTTTCAAACGACTCCCGAGTTCCTGCTGTACATGGTTTTCCAATTCCGCTCTTCACGTCTGCATCGGTGCCACGACCTCCTGGCCGGGCCCCGCCTCGTTTAGTCTAAAAACACGCCCGATAAGACTGTCTCGGATCTCCGCGCTACTTGAATTCTGCGGTGCGGAGTCACACGTCCCAATCCAAGGGACTAGCGCGCCTGGACTCTCAGGCGAACGAGGAGCAATTCAATGAGTAACACTGCAATCTTCATATTAATAGCGATCGTGGTTATCGGAGGAATTTTCTGGCTCGTTATCTATTCAGGCCGCCGTGGTGAAAAGCACAGGCAGAAGACAAGTATCAAAGTGTCGGACTCTGCGGGCGGAGGGTCGACCACTTGATATTTTGAACTCCCCTCACTTTTGGCCAACACTGGATAAACCCCAGGGTGTGAGGCTAGAAGTGGGAGAGCCAACCCTGCTCGCCGCGGTCAGGGCCAATGAACTGCGGCGAGTATTGGGTTGTCGCAAGACGCCATTCACGTATGCTTTAGCTAGAGAAAGATGGGTGATGGAAACAGCGGAAAAACGAAAGTATAAACGTGGCGACTTTGGAGTAAACGTCGGAGCAAAGGTGCCGCCAGCAACTTTTAACGAAATCGAGGACCTCGCGAAGGCGCTGGGCCAGACTAGAGCCGGAGTGGTTCGACTGCTCTTGCGTCGAGGGCTTGCTGAATACCGACGCAACGAGACCCTGACGGCGCAGCCAACGATGCCGTCGGGTGTGCCGCGGGCCGGTTCCGACTCCAGTGATGACAGATAGGCCTCCCGAAACATTTTCGGTGGTGATAAGCGCTTGAAGGAGGAGGTATTGAGAGCGAACGGGCGTTGAGGACGTAGAACTTCGTTTGCTACGGGTGAAGGATGAACTATTTTCTGGCAACTGCGACGGGCGATCATACGAGCGTCCTTTTGACTCTCTTCATAATGCTTGTCGCGGCCAAGCTGATGGCCGAGTTATTCGAGCGACTCCGTCAACCAGCGGTCGCAGGCGAAATATTGGCCGGAGTCATGATCGGACCGAGTCTTCTCGGTTGGGCCGCTCCGTCAGAGATCACTAGTCTGCTGGCTGAAATCGGCGTCATCTTTCTCCTTTTTACTGTCGGGCTTGAAACCAAACCTGCGGCTATCTTCAAAGTTGGAAAGCAGGCGGCAGTTGTCGCCGTGCTGGGTGTCGTTGCTCCAATGCTTGGCGGTTGGCTCCTCATGCGGGCCTGGGGCAGCACCACCATTGAAGCGCTCTTCGTGGGCACGGCAATGGTCGCGACATCTGTCGGAATTACGGCACGGGTACTATCGGGGATGGGACTACTCGATGCGCCTACCGCTCGCATCATTCTCGGAGCTGCAGTCATCGACGATATCCTCGGCCTGTTAGTCCTTGCGATAGTTTCCAGTATGGCTGCGGGTACGGTTAATTACCTGGAGATTCTTACGACAGCCGGCCTCGCGATCGGGTTCACAGCCTTTGTCGCTCTCGTTGGTGCGCCTGTCGTGACTCGCGTCGCGCCAAGCGTTGAACGCATGCGCAGCGGACAGGGGATCTTTATCTTCGGACTGGTCTTGTGTCTGGGTCTCTCGGTGGCGGCATCTTACATCGGAGTTGCCGCGATCATCGGTGCCTTCCTCGCCGGGATGGCCCTCGCGGAAGCAGCCGAAGACAATCCAAAGATGCATCGGCAGATGAGTGGGGTGACGGAATTCCTGGTCCCCTTCTTTCTCGTCAACATCGGAATGCAGCTTAGTCTCAGTGTCTTTCGTTCGTCATCCGTGATCCTGCTTTGCGTGCTCGTAACTTTGGTCGCGATTGTGACCAAGTTGTTAGGGTGCGGTTTGGGCGCCTTCAACCTCGGAATGAGACGCGCAGGCCAAGTGGGTATGGGAATGGTGCCGCGAGGCGAAGTGGGAATCATTGTGGCCCAGATTGGATTAAGCCTTGCAGTGATTGGGGCGGAACTTTACGGCGTCGTCTTGTTCATGGCTGTGGCCACGACAGTGATTGCGCCGCCATTCCTCAAGATGCTTTACGCTAGTGAGGTTGCCGCGAGTAAAGAGATTGGGCCGCCCGACGCGGGTGGCATCGTGGCGTCAGAAGATCTTTTCAAGATTGGATAAGACGGGGTGTTCCCTACGCAACTCGGAACTTGAAGCTGGTTGCCGGTGCTTCGTTCGTTTTTGGAGGATTCGTTATAGCAGCAATTATTTTTGGCGGTACGGAGCGATGAAGCAGCGCGGTATTAATTGAGCGACCTTATTAAGATTTACTAGAACGTGCAGATTCGGAGGTGGAATCATGTTTAGGATACAGAGAAAGTTTGTTGAAAGTTGTCTGCTTATAATGCTGCTGATCACCTTGTTCCTGCTGGCTTCATTATCCGCCACAACACATTAGCCGTCGCGTTCAACTAAAAACTTTGGCGTTTAGAGCCGCGATTCAGTTTGAGGAACCATCAAAGCCGCCCTCATGATCGTCTGCATCGCCGAGGCGCGATCAGCATCGTCTTCGGCTTTCGGCTCGAGGGACCTTGAGCCAAATTTCCCCGCTTAGCAAATTCCAGCCTGCTCGGCCAGGAAATTTTGCTTTACATCTGCTGTTTCTCAAATATATCTTGCGCGCATTCTGGCCGTTCATCAGGAGGAAGAATGAAAGCCCGAACAGTCGTTCTCACTCTCGTAGCGTTGCTCCAAGCAGTTACTGCACAGGCACAGACAAAAATTGACGCTTCCCGAGATGGAGTTGACCGAGAATCACTAATGATGACCCCCGACATGACTTCCCCTACGCCGGCTCCAGTCGCGCAGCATAGCTTCGCCTGCGCCAGCTGCGGTCAGGCAGCAGGGGTCTTGCATCTCTTCGGGCCGGCCTCCGCAGGCGAGGTGACACGCGACAGCTTTTCCAGCCGCTCTACCTACAAAGTTGCCCCGGAGAGCTTCGAGCGCCTTCGCACGATCATCGTCACGGGCGACGCTCACACGTTGTACGAGTTCGATTTAGAAATCGCTTCCTTTTACTGCCCCGGCTGCCGCGCTTGTTACTGCGGTGAACACTGGGCTCGGTGGAACGTTTTCGATGACGAAGATGGTTTTGATTGGCACGACTCGATTCGAGGGCGCTGTCCGATGGGGCACCAGAGGATGCTCGAGGATTGACTATGTAACTCGCCGGCGGTGTAGGGATAGATTGATTACAAAGGGCGCGAAGCGTGGAGTGCATGCCGTTGCTGCGGAACGTCACAGGCAAGAAGGGGCCAACGTATTTTCAAGTAACCTTGAACTCCGCCAGCAGGAAAAACTGTTCATTAGAGGTGGTTCAACACTTCAACGTACCAGGACTCCAAACGACACCGGTAACGACTCGAGTCCACGCAAAATCATGCTGGGCCGCCAGCGTAAAGATTCGGTCGTACCGCTCAGGCGCAGATCCGGCACTCGCCGCAAGAGCGTGTTGATAGCAATCTCTCCTTCCAATCGAGCGAGTGGCGCCCCCAGGCAAAAGTGAATGCCTTGCCCAAAAGCCAGATGCTTGTTTGGCTCTCGTGTAATGTCCAACTCATCCGCGTTTTCGAAGACTGACTCATCCCGGTTGGCCGACCCGATCACTCCCAGTGAGCAGAAAGACCATCGCCAGTGGCAGGGCATAATCCTTGATTAAATCCATTTCGCCGTCGTACATCACGCGGTCTAACAATTCGTCCGCCAAGGTTTGAACACGTTCGCGCATTGTTTTGAATAATTTAGCGACTACGGGGATACGTTAGGTGAGAGATGAACGATGGATGATTACGCGGCGATTGAAAGATGCAGAGCGGGCGACAATGAGGCGTTTCGTCACATCGTCGAGCGCTACCAAGCCGAGGCCATTGGTCATGGCACAGCAATCCTGGGCAACCACGAGGACGCGCTGGACGCAGTTCAAGAGGCATTCATCGATGCTTTTCAGTCGCTTGACCATCTCGATCTCAGTCGGCGCTTTTACCCATGGTTCTATGTGATTCTTCGAAATCGTTGTTACAAGCTGGCCCACGGTCGTAAGAAAAGAGAGATGAGCAGTTCGAATGAAATGGAGATATTGGCGCCGGTAGCAAACATTCGACCCGAGGAGTTGATGCTACTAGAACAGGCCATGCTGGAATTACCCACAGAGGACCGAGAATTAATTACGTTACGGCACCTGGACGGACTCTCGTATCAGGAACTGGCTGAAAGGTTGGAAGTTCCTCAGGGAACAATCATGAGCCGGCTCTACCATGCGCGAAAAAAATTGCGCGACAGACTGGCAGGTTATTCGTTTACGGCATTGAAGGTTGAACTATGAGTGAGTTGAATTGCGAAAGCGTATCCATGGCAGCGATGGCGGTCGCCGATGGCTATCACCCGGAGTTGTCGCCTGAACAGATCGGGACTCATTTAGCGAGTTGCGCCGATTGTCGTCGGGAGCTTGGACAATTGCAAGAACTCTCGAGCCTGCTTGACACCCAGGAGCGGCGGCTGCCGACTGAGAATCTGTGGCAGAAGATCGAACGCAGATTGCCTGATGCCCCGCGTTCGAATGCTTCCGCGGTTTTGCCGTCGTTCATGTTCCTGGGCGCCCTGCTGCTGGGCTACCGTCTCCTCGAACTCATACCAGACCGAGATTTCAGCTTCTTATTCAAATTCGTACCTGTGCTCCTTGTGATTGCTGCTTTCGTTTATCTCAGGGAGAACCCGTTCACAATCAATTGCGAACTCCGACTCGAAGGAGAGTTATAAGATGAGTGAAACCAATCGTGAAACTCAGGCTCCCATCATATTGGGCCAGAAGTACGCTTATGCCACTATTTCACTGGTCCTCGGACTTGCTTGTTTCATAAACCTGGCTGGGTTGGAGAAGGCATTGTTGGCTGTGATCTTCGGCTGGATGGCGCTCAAGTCAACACCCGCTCCAGCGCTGAATGCGCGGCGACTGTGGGCCAAAACCGGCGTCGTACTAGGAACGTTAGTTCTGATTGTAATCCCCACCATAATTATCCTTAACCTTGATCGTCTGCGAGTGGTAATCGAGGCCTTGATGAAATTAAGCGAAGGTAAATGACGATTCATTCCAGAACTGAACACGTGTCCTCCAATGAAGACGATCTGACTGAAAATCCTGAGGTGAAAATAATGAAGACAAACCTGGCGTTAATTCTCGTGACGTTGATGACGTTAATGGTCGTCGGTATTTCCAGCGCTCAAACTGCGCCAAAGATCTCTTTCAAAAGCACGCTTAATGGAGCGACGCCTTCCGTCGCGGAACCGATCACGCTGGAAATACAAACCGCAACGTTGTACGGCACTTTGGCCCGCCCGCAAACGCGCTCACGGATAGGGCAATCAAACGCACCTAACTACCGAATTCCACCGGTATAGACCATTGCTGATTGAATGGCGTAGTCGTAACCGAATAGCTAATCAGGGCGGAGACGAGCAGTGCCCTGGCTTCATCAAGCAAAGTGGTCCAGATTTGGCGGGGCGGGGCGTAGCTGGAGCGCGCCGAAGTGAGCAGATCCAATACCGTCCGGCGCACTGTCAAAGTCTGGGCGCGAGCCGGTGGGCGCCTTTTCTGGCTACAATCTTTTCATGAGGTTAAGTTGATAACACCGTCCAGACTCGCGTCCCGGACTCACTATTGACTTGCGTAAGCACTTTGGCATATTGTCCCTTAACCTCGCATCCTCGGACTTGTCGATTGGCCTCTTTTTGGCAGTGGGATTTCAGATTGCACTGTTACTTCACACAACCTCAAGAGCCGTATTGAATTACGCAAGCAGCCGGAACTCTAGCCGAAGCGAGCTTAATCGTAATGCTGCAAGCATCCTCTCCACCTTGGACTTCGGTAGGCCCCGAAAGGGATTCTGAGCCATCTGAAAACAGAAGTATCGTAGTCTGCATCTTCGGGGCTTCGACAACTCGCGCTTCTACCCTCGATGTCATCGATAACGTTACTAACGATTATGGCGCCCGGCCAATTTACGTGAACGACCTCGCGGCGGTTGAAGAACTTCGGTTCTCTTCTGGGCTCAGGCTCGCGCTTATCTCAGTAGAGGCAAGCCTGGCTGATGATTGTTCCATTCTCAAGACGATAGAACAATTGAGGGAGATGAGTTTCAAGATCATCTGCTATGGTGACCGCTTTGATCAATTTCCGCTCGGCCAAAAGTGCAGACTGCTGTTATCTGGAGCAATCGCTCTTTTTGATAGTGCTGGTTTGCAATTTCGCGATGAGCTTAGTCATCTGTTTTCCCATCTGTTTACCCTGGAAGCTGACAGGCAACGGGAGGAAACAACCCTGAAGCTCAAGATGAATCAACTGGGCCTTGTGGGAGAGAGCCACGCGATGATCTCGGTCTTTCAATGGCTACAGCGAGTAAGTCCCCTCAGTGATATTCCCGTTCTCATCACAGGAGAAACTGGTACCGGAAAAGACCTGCTGGTCAAAGCGCTCTGGCAATTGGACGCCAAGCGCTGTAACGGTCCTTTTGTCACGCTAAATTGCAGCGCTATCAGCCCATGGCTGGTCGAGAGCGAGCTCTTTGGACATAAGAAAGGGGCCTTCACGGGCGCTGAGAGGGATCGCAAGGGCCTCTTTCGCTTCGCAAACGAAGGCGTGCTTTTTCTTGATGAGATCGGCGATCTCGATCTCCTCTTACAGGCCAAGCTGCTGCGCGTTTTGCAGGAAGGCCGGGTGCTCGGCGTGGGCGAGGATCGCGAAGTGCCGGTTGCGACTCGGGTAATCGCCGCCACAAATCGAAACCTCAAGGAGATGGTGCAGCAGGGTAAGTTTCGTGCGGATCTTTTCCATCGTTTGGACATCCTGTCGATCCACGTTCCTCCAATTCGCCGGCGACCCGAAGACGTTCGCCCGTTGATCGAACACTTTTTGAGAAAGTATCGGTCGCTGGTCAAACACAGCACCTTGCTGGTGCATTCCGAGGTTGTCGAAGCCCTCTCGCAAGTGGAGCTTCCGGGCAACGCACGGCAGATCGAAAACATAGTGCGACAAGTTCTCGTCAACAAAGACTCGAGCGAGCCGCTTCGCCTGAGCGATCTTGCTCCCGAGATTTGGCGTTCCCTCTCGGGTCAACCAAGCGAACCAACCCTGCAGACTGCCGAAGACAATCGGCCTCCCGACGATAGCGCTAACGGAAAGATCGACAGTAACCTCAGCCGACTGATCGATCGCTACCAATGGGGACTCTCGGAGTCTGTGGAATACTGCGAGCGTCTCCTGCTGGCCTCGGCGCTGAAGAACACCACTGCCAGACAATCGGAAACTGCGAAGCGCCTCCGAATCACACCTCGAACTCTCTATAGCAAGATTCGTAAATACAACCTTCACCACTCGAACGACAAGTAACAGTCAAAGCGGAAGTCTCCTTCCGGTGACCGGCAAGCAATTTCCGAAAGATGCGATCCGGAATGTCACAAACCTGGTGGCACAGACTTTAGTCTGTGGGCCGTCGCAAACCACAGACTGAAGTTTGTGCCCACGCTTCGCGAAAATTACCAGACTGTCGTCAGGAAAACGTTCGCTCAAATCCATCGGTAGTTTCTGCGGCATGACTGTTGCTCCGCAAGAACTTGAAGAACACTAAACTTCGACCGAACGAAGGCTGTGGATCTACTAAACCATTACGTCCGAATCAAGATCTCCGATATCTATCTGCCTGACCCTTTGATTATTCTCAACCTGCTGCACGGCGAAGATTTTCTCAGCGGTCGAGTGGTAGATATATCAGCGGGCGGAACTGAGTCTTCGAACTTCGCCGTCGTTGAAGTGAGTGAGTTGGACCAGATGATTATCGTACCGGTTGAAAAATTGTGCGAAGTTCCATGATTCGACACGTAGTCAGCTCTCTTCGACGCCGCAATTCAGCTTTCGTGGGCGACGTCGCAAGATAACTTCGCCACGCCGATTTGATCCCTCGTATTCGAGTTCATTTCGAGTACGCAAGGCCAAAAATGAAAAGACACCGCGCCACTGCTCTCTATTCGTCGGCACGATATGGCTAATCATTTCGCGATTCATTCCGTTGGCGAGTCACTGAGGAGGTATCTGGAGAATTCCTACCCACCGGAGTTGCGCACCTCCAACTCCTGCGCTTTTCGACTCGTCTCCAGCGGTGAACTCGCCGACCCAAGCAGCTTCGGAACGTCGCTAACTCTCTACCTTTACCGCGTGACGATGAACGAGCACTTGCGAAACACTCCCTGGGTTAACGCGCCATCCGACGCGATGTCGCCCCTGGCCGTCGATCTGCACTACCTGATGACCGTGTGGGCAAACAACGCGCTGGCGGAACACACGATCCTTTGCTGGGCCATGCGTCAGTTATATCAGCGTCCTGTGCTGGACAATTCTTCGCTTTCTCCGGAGGCCGGCTGGACCACGGCGGATGTCATCCAGTTGATTCCTGCGGAGCTGAGCAATGAAGACGTGATGCGCATTTGGGACGCAGTCGATCCTCCCTATCACCTGAGCGTGTCCTACATCGCGCGCGTCGTGCGCATCGACGCGGACGTCTCAGATAGCTCGCGCCCGGCTGTCGCCACGCGCTTCTCCTATATGGATCGAGAGGTGCCGGCATGAGACTGGAACAGGTCGAGCAACGCGTGTTGGGGGCCATTCGGTTTGTTGACGCCACCACCAAGTTGAAAATCAGAGCGCCACTCTCCGTCGAGGCCGCGGGCTTGAAGTTCGTGCGAAATCTGAGTGGGCACTACGTGATTGCCAACGCATTAGGATTGGAGGCCCACGTCGCTGCCTTCGAAAACCCGCCCGCAAGTCCTGCGTTGGGAAACCTGGCGTTCGAAGTCAGCGTTGCAGATCCGTCGCACAAATACCTGCCCCGGCGGCACGCACTCAAGCTTCCGCGAGATCCGGATCCGCAGCACCATGCTGCCGCAGATTCCCTTTTCCAGTTTATCAGTGTCGAACTCTTCCCTTCTTCGATCGCGCAGACCGGACCCGGTTGGGCCGTGATTCGAGCGACTGTGCTCAAGCTCGGGACCAGGGAACCTCTCAAGGGTTCGCTAATACGCGTGACCAGAAAGAATGGAACTGCGGGCGACGAAAAGCCGCTGGGACGCGGTCTGACGGATCAACGTGGCGAAGCGCTGGTGGCGGTTCCAGGAATTCCTGTGACTACGTTTGGCGAAGGCGCCGGGGCCGTAACTACGAATGAAATCGATGTGACCATCGCGGCGTTTGTCGATCCCAATGCCAGCGGTATTCCCGATCCCGACGATCTCGAAGCGCGACGCGCGACGCTGAAGACCGCGGCAACTGACGCGAAGCTGGCTTCCGGTCGAATGTTGCCATTGACGTTGGAAGTGCCGATACCTTGAAAGACTTTTGAGAATTCTGCAATGAACCTGTCGCAACGAAAGGAGTACTACCGTGCCTGAATACTTAGCGCCTGGTGTCTACGTCGAGGAGACCAGCTTCAGATCAAAATCAATCGAAGGCGTGAGCACGAGCACCACCGGTTTCGTGGGCCCGTGCCGCAAAGGACCGATCGGTGGAACGCCCGAACTCATCACCAGCTTCGGTGATTTCGAGAGAATCTATGGCGGGCTCAATGATCTGACTTTCTCGACAAACTATCTGGCGCACGCTGTTCGCGCCTACTTCAACGAAGGCGGTTCTCGCCTCTACGTCTCTCGCGTCTACGTACCCGGCAGTGCCGAGGGAACCGCGGCCTCGAATGTAATCGTCGGAGCTGCCCTGGCGGACTCCGCGAAGGCCAGGTTCGTGGCGCGTTACAGCGGCGACGCCGGTAACGGCGTGATGCACCTGCGTCAACTCTCCACGCCCGCCACCAGAAGGGTAATCGAGCGGGCCCCGGAAGGAACGATGGTGCAAATCGGCGGAAAGAAGCCGGCAGCAGCAGCCCGTCTAACGGGCGGCAAAGCGCCCTTCTCTTTGCCGAATGACGGAGTGCTGCGTTTGGTAGTTGACGGGTCTACCGTGGATCTCACGTTTCGCGGCGCTTCGGTGGAGGCAATCCCACCCTCCGGCTCGCCGGCCCTCGGTGCAAATGTCGACCTCGACGATGCGAATACCACGTTGAAGGTCAGCATTGATGGGATCGAACAGGAGATAGCACTTCCTACTGCCGCGATGCCAAGAGCCGATTTCGTCGCGGCAATTAACGAGGCATTGCGCGGCGGATTTGCCCGCCTGTCGAAAGCACCCGAGGGCGGTGCGAATAAGCTGGTCATCGGGAGCGATCGCCGAGGAAAGCAGGCGCTAGTCACAGTATTTGCGAACGCGGAGTTGGGCTTCCTCGCCGACACTACTGTGAAAGGAAGCGACAATCCAAACAATAACGTTGGTGATTTACTCAGGGTGACGGCAGACGAAATCGACGCCATGCTCGCACCCGGCAACAAGGCCCGCGCCTCACTGAATGCCGATGGCGACCTGGTCTTCAGCACAGTTGCGACTGGCGTTGCGGCCATGCTGCAAGTGGTAGAGGCTGCCGATCCGACGAAGTCGGTTCATTCGCTCCTCGGCTTTGCAGTGCCGACTGCTGAGGCTAAGGGCGCGGCGGGCACCGAGATTGTTTACTTCGTCAAGAAGGATGGTGTGTACGCCAACTCGACCGGAACGCTCAACTTCGGAACTACACCTTCCAACGACGAGCATTCAGATGGATCTGAACTCATAACTATCACAGTCGCCGCTGAAGACAAGGATGGACGTGCGATCTTCTACGAGGAAATGGCGTTCGACAAGCTCCATCCGCGTTGGATCGGAAACGTGCTCGCAGAGAAGCCAAGCCGCAGGGCCGATCAATTGGAGAACATGTTTGCCGTGCGCATCGGAGACGATGTGGATTCTCTCGCTCTTCGCGCGAGTCTGTTCCCCGCCGGGGACACAAACAATATTTCCCTCACTGGCGGCACCGATGGTCTCCAACCGATTCAGGGAGACACTGAGACTTCGGGAACCTATGAAGCTGCGCTGAAGGAGTTGGAGAGACTGGACGACATCTCGATCGTTGCGGCGCCGGGCTATTCGAGTTATGCCGACTATCAGGGCATCCAGGGAGCGTTGATCGCCCACGCTGAAAGACGACGCTCGTATCGGATCGCGGTGCTCGACACCCCGAAGGACCAGCTCGTTTCCGGGGCCCGCAGCGAGCGGGGCCGAATCGATTCGAAGTATGCGGCAATGTATTACCCCTGGATTGTGATCTCAAATCCGCAGGCCCGTCCGGGCGACGAGAGCATTCCGCGCGAGCTGATGCTGCCGCCGTCAGGTTTCGTCTGCGGCATCTACGCTCGCAACGACATCGAGCGGGGAGTGTTCAAGGCCCCGGCGAATGAAGTTGTTCGCGCCGCGCTCCGGTTCGAAACTGACATTAATTTTGCCGAGCAAGAGGTCTTGAATCCGATCGGGGTCAATTGCCTGCGGTTTTTCAGCGGTCGCGGCTACAGAGTTTGGGGCGCCCGCACCGCCAGCTCGGATCCGGAATGGAAGTACGTGAATATTCGCCGCTACTTTAACTACCTCGAGGCTTCAATCGACCGTGGCACGCAATGGGCCGTGTTCGAGCCGAACGGCGAGAGGCTCTGGGCCAATATTCGCGATACGGTTTCCGGTTTTCTCTACAACGAGTGGAAGTCTGGGGCCCTGCTCGGCACCACCGTGCAGGAAGCCTACTTTGTCCGCTGCGATCGCAGCACGATGACGCAGAACGACCTCGACAATGGGCGTTTGATTTGCGAGATCGGCGTGGCCGCGATCAAGCCCGCCGAATTTGTGATTTTCCGCATCGGTCAAAAGACCGCGGACGCCAGAAACTAGTTGGACTGCTCGGCAGGATCGCATCTTGCCGCGCAGCAGCCTGAGCCACTCATCGGAATCTACGGAGGACTTCAAACATGGCACGCGAAACTCCATACGGTGCATTTAATTTTCTCGTGAACCTCAACAGCGCAGGCGTGGCCCCTGATTCGATCCTGGGCGGCTTCTCAGACGTTTCCGGTATCAGCAGCGACGTGACGATTGCTGAGTATCGAAATGGAAACGAAAAAGAAAACCACGTGCGCAAGGTTCCCGGCGTCCACAAAGTAGCGGACGTCACGCTCAAGCGCGGCGTCGTCAATTCCAAGGACCTCTGGGCGTGGATGTCGGAAGTGCGGGTGAAGGGCCCGCTGGCTAAACGCGAGGTCGTCATCACGCTCCGCGACGAGTCTGGCAATGACGTGGAGTCGTGGAAGCTGCGGGGCGTCGTGCCCATGAAGTACACCGGCCCAACCCTGGCGGCAAAAGGCGGCGGTGATGTCTCGATGGAAGAGCTTGTGCTCTCAGCCGAAGGGCTCGAGATCGAAATTGCTTAGCTGTCTATCTTAGGTAGGACAGACATCCCTGTCTGTCTCTGTCACCCAAGAGGACTATGAGGAGGCACCGACAGGCAGGAATGCCTGTCCTACTCTCCGCCTGGGACGAAATGAACCGCCTCGTCTTCGAACATGAATCTCCTGTTGTGGCCGCTGATCCGAATCGCGCGGACATCGCCTGTTTCGTTGGTTTCATTGCCAAACGAAAAACGCCGGCGCCGGCGCATGTGATGGGCTGGCTGCGTGAACAAGGTTGGACCTCGCCTGCTCTCAAGCGGCCAAACGTTGATGATCTGCTTGACGTGCCGGTTCCCATCGAAACCTGGGAAGTGTTCGATCAGCTCTTCCAATGGGACCAGAGGATTCTGAGTGACAGCGGCCAGGTGGGTGGCACCTACATGGGGGCGGCGGTCCGATCTTATTTCGCCCAGGGCGGGCGCAAGTGTTACGTGGTTCGAGTTGGCGATCCCTGGATTTTTACGCCACCGAGTCCGGAAGGCATAGATCACGACCCGGAGGAGGTTGCGCAAATCGCGCGCTGCTTACGGGTCATGAATGTGACCAGGATGATTCCCGGTTTTCAGTTGCCGGGACATTGCTTTTCAGTTCTCAGCAAAGTCACGACTGAAGTGAACGCCGGCCGAAGCCAAACCGAATTGTCGCCCGCCGATCGCTCTACTTGGCACGGAATTGGGCATCTCTTCGGCTTGCCGGAAGTCTCATTTCTTTGCTTGCCGGATCTGGTTGACGCCGTTCGCGTGGAAGACAAGCCGGTCGAACCTGTTTCGTTTCATTCAAGTGCGAAGGAAGTATTCGTCGAATGCTCGGAAAGAGCAGCGCCCGAACCGGGAGATCGGGGCGCGAGATTCTTTCGGGCCCCGCGTTGCGATCTACAAGGCTACCGCGATTGGGCCACTGCTTTGAATATCGCCGCCAGTCTCATCGCCCGATATCGCAGAGAAGTCCAACTCTTAGCCGCAATACCGATTCCCGAGGCCGGCTCAGACGTGGAACGAGATATCTATGAATTCCTGGCCGGCGCAAACAATGGGAGTCTTGCCGGGGACTTGGAATCGTCCCTGACCGGACTATCGAGCGCGTTTGTGCAGCTCGCTTATCCGTGGGTGCGCACACTTGGATCCTCCGATCTGCCCGAAGGTCTGGAAAGTCCCGACGCAGTACTTGCCGGAATTCTCGCGCGAAACGCGTTGACTCGCGGCGCCTTTCACAGCGCAGCCTCGCTGCATCTCGCTGATGTCTACGACGTGTCTCCGCCTCTGCGCCGCGCTTCAATGTGGAAATCACACCGGGCAAGTGGCGGGCGAAGCCAGCCAGGCAGGAGCCTGATCGAAAGGGTCTCTCTGTTCGGGCGAGATCCGGACGGATTGAGGCTGCTGTCCGACGTCACCACCAGCCTCAACGAGAGTTATCGACCGGCCGGCGTCAACCGTCTTGTTTCTTCGATCGTACGCGCGGCCCGAAGGCTCGGTGAAGAGTCAATCTTCGAGCCTTCCGGCGAAGAGCTTTGGGCCCGCTTGTGCGATCGATTGAACATACTGCTCTCAGGTTTGTATGTCGACGGTGCTCTGCGAGGCGAATCCGAAGCTGACGCGTTTCAGGTGCGATGCGATCGCAGCACCATGAGCCAAAACGACATCGACAACGGCCGAGTGGTCGCGGAGATTCGGTTTCAAGCTGCGGTGCCGATCGAAGTGATCACGATCGTGTTGGCCCTCGATGAAAGCGGCCAGGTATCACTCGTTTCAACTCGCGCGGTAGATGAAACAAAGGAGGAAGCGGCATGAGTAGCGACAATGAGCTTTACCCGTTGCATGTCTTCCGTTTCCTGATCGAATTCGAGGTTGATCCGCTAACGAACACTGGGGGAGGAAAGGCTGTCGACCTCTGCACCGGGGCGTTCTCCGAATGTACCGGGCTCGAGGCCACGATGGAGCCGAAAGTGATCAAGGAAGGCGGACAAAACTATGGCGCGGCCCAACGAGCCGGATCGGTCACGTTTGCGACGGTGATTCTCAGGCGCGGCATGACAACCACGCGACACCTTTGGCGGTGGTTCGAATTGGTAACCCGCAGTGGTGGATACGCCTACCGCCTAGCAGCGAAAATCACGATGCAGGATATGGAAGGAAGGCCGGTAGTTTGCTGGAGGCTCGCGAAGGCGATGCCGGTTAAGTTCAAGGCCGCCGACCTGAACGCAAAAGGAACTGAGATCGGGATTGAAGAACTTCACTTGGCCCATGAAGGGCTGAGCCTGGTCCCAATTTCATAACGGCTAGCCACGACTGCTTGAGTTTAAGGAGTATTGATGAGCGCTGAAATCAAATTCGAAAAAGCCATCTTCGTCATTCGCGAAGCGAATGCCGGCGCTCCAAAGCGGAATAGTTTCTCCAAGGCCGACTCAATCGAGGTGAAGTTTAATCCCACTTCCCTTCAATACGTTATTACCAACGAAATGAAAGATCCGAGCAAGGGAAACAAGAAGAAACAGTACGTCAGCAAGAGCACCGCCAAACTCACCATGGACCTTGTCTTTGACACTACCGATGAAGGAGCGGACGTACGTATCCATACACACAAGATCGCCAAGTTGATGCAGCCTGACACGAAGAAGAATAACGCTCCGCCGGTCGTTTTGTTTGCCTGGGGAAACTTCATGTTCCAGGGCATGGTTGACGGGTTCAAAGAAACGATCGATTTCTTCTCGGCCAACGGGATTCCCCTGCGCTCCAGTGTGAACGTCTCGATGTCCCAACAGGACGACGTGTTTCAGGATATCGATACAACAGAGAAGTTTCTCATGCCGGCAGCTCTTGACGCGGTCGACGTTCCCGCGAGCGCAAACCAGAGTCCCGCTAGTACCGCGGCCCAGGGTGGAAATTCGTACGCCGCGCGCGACATTGCAGCCTCGAATGGCCTGGAGAGCACGCGGTTTGGATCCGGGGCTCCGATGACCGTGGGGAAATCAGTTCAGTTGAAACCGCCGCTCGCATTTGCCAGCGGAGGTGCATCCGCGGGCGCCGGGCTCAGTCTGTCAGGAGGCGCGGGCCTTTCGCTGGGAGGCGGGGCCGGAGCGGGCTTTTCGCTGGGAGGCGGGGCCGGAGCCGGCCTTTCGCTGGGAGGCGGCGCCGGAGCCGGCCTTTCGCTGGGGGGCGGCGCCGGAGCCGGCCTTTCGCTGGGGGGCGCAGCGAAAATTGGCGGTGGGATTTCAATGAGTAGCAGCATTGGCGGCAGCGCTTCGGCTGGAGTTTCAGCCAGCGAAGGAGCGTTTGCAGGCTTGAGAGTCTCTGCCAACGCGAAGTCTTCGCCCTCGCTGGACCCAAGCAGATTGATCCGGAGAAGCGAGTCGTCGAGTCTTTCGACCGACGCCGGCGCGAGCTTCAGCGTGGGCGGCAAAGCGACTGTGGAAGGCTCGTCGAGTCTGAAGGCAGACGTTGGCGCAAAGGCAGATTTGCGAGCCCGTATTCAATTCGATGAGAAGTGAGTTATGCCTGTCGTGTTTGATGAAGTAGAGGCGGCGGTGGACCACGTGCCGGAGGAACGCTCGGAGCAAAACGAAGCCGAGAGTTCGACGGAGGCAATGTTGCCCACGCGCATTGTCGATGAGTTTCGGAAAATGCAACAGAGGGAAGCAAGGCTGCGTGCTGATTGACCTGCGTGCAAACGTCCTGCGTCATGAGGTCAGTACCACCTCGCGGGGGTAGCGGGTGGGTCTAACCATTGCCGATTGTCGATTTCCAATTGCCGATTGGTTTTCACGCAGCGGGAGCAATTGACCATCGGCAATCGGCAATGACAGGGCCCACCCGCCAGGTGGTACTGACATCATGACACGTCGTTCGTTGAAGCAACGTAGCGCTGAACTCACGGAGAGATGAATGCCCGAACAACCGGTTGCCAGTTCACCTGTTTACGCCGCCCATCCGACGGTTCGCGTCGATTCACAGGAGCAAGCGAGGGCGAGCGCGCTCCTGATTGGCATGGAGATGACGGAAAGCGAAGGTGGCATGTCCGCAATGGAACTTAAATTCAGCAACGTGGCTCCCGACAATGGCGGCACGCCGGATCTGGCTTTCGAGGACGAAAGTATCTTCAAGCTCGGCGCGAAGATCTCGGTCCATTGTGGCGACGTGACTTCTCCACAGGAGGTTTTTCAAGGAACTGTCACCGGAATCGAGGGCGATTTTTCCGAAGGTTCGGCGCCGGCGTTGGTGATACTCGCGGAGGACGTCTTTCAACAAGCGCGCATGACCCGACGCACGAAACTTCATGAAGACGCGACCATTGCTGACCTGGCCCAACAGGTTGCCAGCCGGCTGAACCTCACGCCGAGAGTCACCGGCTTAACTGAAAACATCGGCGTGCAGATGCAACTCAACGAAAGTGACCTCGCGTTTCTGCGCCGGATGTTGCGGCGGTATGACGGCGACATGCAGGTTGTCGGTTCTGAGCTGCACGTTTCGCCGCGCAGTGAAGTGCAAAGGGGCGCACTCGATCTCGAGCTCCACAGCCAGTTGCGACGCGCGCGCGTACTGGCGGATCTATCGCATCAGATCACGAAAGTCACAGTCTCCGGCTGGGATGCCCAACAGGGAGCGCGCGTGACGGGTAATAGCACGGGCGCAAACATCACGCCCGGAACAGGTAGGACTGGAGCCACCGTCTTGCAGGAGGCAGTCGGACCACGCGCGGAACATCTGGGCAACGTCGCGGTAGTTAACTCCGACGAAGCGCAGGCACTCGCCGATGCGGCTTTCGATTCGCGAGCGCGCCGTTTCGTTTGTGTTCAGGGAACCGCGGAAGGCAACCCGGCCATTCGGGTGGGGACGAACCTGACCCTCAGCGGCATTAGCAATCGATTCAACAACACTTACTACGTCGTTCGCGCCTGTCATCGTTACGACCTGAAGCGCGGCTACGAAACAGACTTCGACGCCGAAAGCGCCTTTCTGGGAAATGTATGACGTACGCAACCAGCCCTTTTGAAATTCCGGCGGAAGCCCTTTACTCGACCTGCCTGGCCGAAGTGGTTTCGGTGCAGGATCCGGACAGTCTGTCGCGTGTACAGGTGCGCTTATTCAGCTTCGACGGTATCGAAGATCAGGATGCGCCGATCTGGGCGCGTGTCGCCGTTCCAGTCGCCGGCAAGGATCGCGGCACTTTCATGTTGCCGGACGTGGGAGACGAAGTGCTGGTGAGTTTTATCAATCACGATCCTCGTTTGCCGGTGGTCGTGGGTGGGCTTTGGAACGGCGATGCGGGGCCTCCGGAAACACTGGGAGGCGCGGGCGACAGCATCGATCGATGGACCATCGTGGGAAAAGCCGGGACTCGCATCGCGATTGTCGAGGAAAGCGCTGGGGCCAAGATCGCTTTCGAGACGCCGAACGGCGTTACCGGCGAACTCACCGACAGCGGCGGAGGCAAGATCGAGTTCAAGGGTGCGGGCACGACGATTACGGTCGACCCGCAAGGTGTGTCAGTGCAGACGGGATCGAAGGTCAAAGTTGAAGCGAGCCAGGTGGAGGTAACTTCAGGAATGGTGACGGTTGACGCTGCGATGTCAAAGTTTTCCGGAATCGTGAAGTGCGACGTCCTCCAAGCGACGACCGTCATCGCCAGCACATACACACCAGGCGCTGGAAATATATGGTAGACCATCCAGTAATCATCCGGGGTTTGAGCGTTGCCGGCGGCAGTGGCGCCAGGCCGACAATTCTGCAACGCACTGACCAGGAATTCATCGCCGCGATCCTTGATGAATTGTCGGGCGCCGGAGGTTTGCAAAAGGCCGTCGCCAGTGTCGCTACCCCTAATGCCGAAAACGCAGTATTGAAATTGTTTCAGCCCGTACACCGCACTTTTTACGTTGCGATGGTTGAAGTCGCCTGCGACACGATCGGAACTCCGCGTCTGGATCCGACCAAGATTGAGAGTGCCGGCTTGGTAGTGCGGCGCGTCGCGCCAGGAGGAGGCGCTTCAGGTCAACAGCGACTGGAGGCCTGGGTGCAAAGCGGAAAGAAGTTGCGTGGTTGGGAGGCATTCAACCTGCCCGAAGAGCAAAAGATGGATCCGGACCCTTCGCTTCGCCGGCCGGAACTGATGTCGGGAAATGACGAGATGGACCGACGGCTGAGTATTTGGAAGCAGAGTTCTTTTCCGTTTACTGAAAGCGTTGCACCGCTCTTCACAGCACCGCCGGAGATTTGTCGAAACGTGAAGCGAACGATTCTCTACGGCGTCGTGCCGGTCACCAGTTCGGAGGTCAATGAGCCGGGAAGCCCCACAGCGCAACCGGCGGGTTGGTCACCATCCGACATCGAAAAGATTCGCCAGCACCTTCCTTTCTATCTGCAAAAGCCGCAATCAGGCGCGTCTCCTGTCGTCCCAGCGGCGAACAGCACAATCACATTCGCGAACGCCCGCGATTCCGGTCTCGAGAACTTCGTTTTGAGTCTTCGCCAACTGCAAGTCGAGTTCGACGCGTTCGGACTCAGCACTGAGGGGAGGGCCCTGTTGCAGGAGCTGAACAGGCTGAATGTTGATGTAGACAATGCAGGCACGAACGTCAGACGCCCCTTTGGAGATTTCCTGAAGGATGCGTGCGAGATCCTGGTCGAAGCGGCGACGCGGTCTTTGGTCATGCCTAAACATTGGCCGGTGATCGATCAGGGACAGGAACAACGAATTCTGAACCTGGTGGTCGCGCGATTGAACAGCGTTCTGGGATCGCTAATGAAGAGCGAAGGGAGATTCGACGAGCCGGCCGGACAATATCGTGCGCGCGCTTTTGTGCGGGTCTCACGTTCGGACGGTTGCCCCCCGAAGATCTGGTGGAGTGAATATAGTCAGCCGTTCACGATTGCGCCCTGGTATGACAGCAACGGAATGCCGCCGGTGAAGGTGCAGTTGCCCGATCCCTTCAACAAGGACTTTCTTAAGAATCTGAAAAGCAAACCTAACGTTGCGTTTGCCATACCGGAGGGACTTTTCAATCTACTAAGGGACAATACTCCCGAAGCTTTTCTAAAGGGTGAAGGAAGACCAGGCGGCGGTGGGTTTGGACTCGATTGGATCTGCGGATTCAATATTCCGATCATCACTCTCTGCGCCTTCATCGTCCTCAACATCTTCTTGTCGCTGCTGAACATCATCTTTTGGTGGATACCATTGATCAAGATCTGCATTCCGTTTCCGAAGAAGCAATAGCAAAGGTGTAAGCCCTCATGGCGAGCCAGACATTTCTTCCAGTTCCGATCGGTTGGCCTTTGCTCCCGCTCCCCGACGCCAATGGGACGCTGAATTACCCGGCGCTGGAAGAAGGAGTGCGACAAATGATTCAGGTGATTCTGCAAACGCGACCCGGTGAACAACTGATGCGTCCGAGCTTCGGCGCCGGATTGGAAGATTTCATCCACGAGCAGAACACGATAACTACCCGCCGGCGAATGATGGATGTGATTACCGAGTCGCTCGAGCGTTGGGAGCCGAGAATCATGATCAATCGCGTCGACGTGGCGGAGGTGCCGGATGCGCCGACGAAGATCCGAGTGGAGATCGGGTATCAACTGAAACGAACGGGCGCAGTCAAACAATTGGGAGTGACGATAGACCTCGGGAGCTAGTCAATGCCGATACGTCCACCAGCGCTTGATGACAGAAGCTTCGACGATCTGGTCGAAGAGTTACTGGCGCGGATTCCAGCCCACACGCCTGATTGGACAAACCCGCGCCCGGGCGACCCCGGCCGCACAATCATCGAATTGTTTGCCTGGCTTACCGACACCTTGTTGTACCGCGCGAACCTGATACCCGAACGACAACGGCTCGTTTTCCTCAAGCTCCTGGGTGTGCAAATGCGCCCCGCAATTCCCGCCCGAGGTCTGGTAAGTATTTCAACTGACGACGAAAATTTCAAAAAAGCCATCTACTTGCAGAGAGGCGCCACAATCAAGGGTCCGGTCAACTTCGAAACGCTCTCGGAGATCACTGTGCTTCCGGTCACGGGCCAGGCCTACTGCAAGCGGCCACTCACGGGAGCAGAACGCACAAGCCTCGGCGACGTCCTGCATGGATTGCGGGACATCTATCAACTCAGTGGCGCCGCCGTTCCTTACGTGACCACGCCTGTGTTTCCAAACAGCGTTGCGGAGCTTGATGGTTTCGATCTCATCGATGGCACGGTCGACAAATGTCTGTGGATTGCGCTGCTCTGTGCGAATCCGAAAACGACAGAGGAGATTAAAGAGACCCTGGGAAAAGCCAAAAATGGCGGGCAACATTTGATCAACGTCGGCCTGGCGCCTCCCATCAAAGTCGCAGCGCTATTTGAGGATGTCAGTTCTCCGAAACGCGTGCCTTACATCTGGGAGGTTTGCACCGGCCAGGAGATCGGAGGCAGGCCGGAATATGTTGCGCTCGACGTGATCAACGATTCAACTGCCGGACTGACGCGTACCGGCGTGGTTCGCCTGGCGCTGCCTTCGAAAGACAACATCGGCAAGCTGTCCAACGACGTCCGCGCAAAACTCAACGCGGGCCTCGACGATCGTCCGCCGCGCATAGACGATCCCGAAAAAGATCTTCGGCTGATCACCTGGCTGCGACTTCGTCCGACCGAACGCCTGGAACACTTAGCACTGAGCTGGGCAGGAATTAACGCGGTCGAAGTGGACCAGCGGCAAACCGTGACCGGCCGCGTGGTGGCCCAAAGCAATGGGACCGCCGACCAGGAAATGCAACTCCCGGCGGTGGCAATCGATCGAGAGACGTTTCAACTCCAGGTCGAGAGTGGCGACGGCTATGGTCTCTGGACTGCTGTCGATGATCTCGCTCTCGCCGCACAACACGACACAGTTTTCTATCTGGACAGAGAGGCCGGCACGATTCGTTTTGGCGATGGGGTCCGCGGGCGCATTCCTGAGGCAGGCATGCGCGTTCGTGTTGCTTACATGCGCGCCGGGGGTGGGAGCGCCGGCAATCTTCCTCCGGGCGCGTTGAAGGAGATCAGCGGGCGCGATCTGGACAACAATCCCGTGCCGCCTCCAAAGCTGAAAGTCCAACAGAGTCTGGCTATGGAAGGCGGTGAAGCCGCCGAGTCGCTGGTGCAAGCCGAGCAACGAATTCCCGCGCTGTTTCGTCATCGCGATCGCAGCGTTACCGAAGAAGACTATAAACGTCTGGCGGCAGACACTCCGGGCGTGCGGCTCGGACGCGTCGAAGTGCTTCCGCGGTTCAAGCCGCAACAGCGCCGCAGCAACGTTCCCGGAGTCGTTACGGTGATGGTGTTGCCGTTTAAACCTATGACGCTGCCGCCGAATCCGCGTCCTGATCGCCCAATCATCGAAGCGGTCCATAACTACCTGAGCGCGCGTCGCCCGTTGACCACCGAGCTTTACGTCATCGGCTGTGAATACATTCCGGTAGCGATCAGCGCGGGCATCACCATTCGAAATGGCTTTGGCCGCGACACAGTCATCAACTCGGTGCGCGATGCATTGCGGGCCTTCGCATGGGCGCTGGCGCCAGGCGGCCCTGACGGCGCGGGCTGGCCGCTTGGCCGTTCGCTGCGTGATCGCGAAGTGGAAGTAGCGGTGGCGCGTGTCGCCGGAGTTAACGGCGTCACGGGCATCAATCTGTTTACGAAAAGTAATGACCGTTGGCAGAAATTCAGAAGTACAAATGCGACCGGAGCCGTCGAAATTCGAATGCAAGAGTGGCAATTACCTGAACTGCTCACGGTTGCAGTTGTTGCCG
>Ga0190270_10000247_pt1 | contig 23572 bp, 20 predicted proteins | sample Popmic320T_FD_133748 | JGI IMG/M metagenome (GOLD analysis project Ga0190270, IMG submission 133748) | Populus adjacent soil microbial communities from riparian zone of Weber River, Utah, USA - 320 T | ecosystem: Environmental > Terrestrial > Soil > Riparian zone | place: USA: Utah | collected...
CGGCTCTGCACGTGGGCCGTGTCTGGATGGCGTGGTTCCTCGCACCGGTCCCTAACGCGAATGCCATCTGGCAGAATTTCAAGTCGCCGCTTCTCTGGGACGTGTTCGCCGTCTCGACCTACTTCACGGTTTCCGTCATCTTCTGGTATCTCGGCCTCGTGCCCGACCTCGCCACGATGCGCGACCGCTGCAAAAGCGGGCTGCGCAAAATCCTTTACGGAATTTTCGCGCTCGGCTGGCGCGGCGGAAACCGCCAGTGGCGTCACTACGAAGTCGCCTACCTGCTGCTCGCCGCTCTTTCCACGCCGCTGGTGCTCTCCGTTCACACGGTGGTGTCCTTCGACTTCGCCACGTCCATCGTCCCCGGCTGGCACACGACCATCTTCCCGCCCTACTTTGTGGCCGGCGCCATTTTCGGCGGCTTCGCGATGGTGCTCACGCTCATGATCCCGGCCCGCAAAATCTACGGACTCCAGGATCTGTTCACGATGAAGCACATCGACAACATGGCGAAGATCATCCTGCTCACGGGTACGATCGTGGGCTACGCCTATCTGATGGAACTCTTCGTCGCATGGTATTCCGGCAGCCTCTATGAGTTCGATGCGTTCATGTTCCGGATCTTCGACGGCCCGTACACGCCCTATTATTACGCGATGTTCTTCTGCAACGTCATCGCGCCGCAGGCCTTCTGGTTTAAGAAGTGCCGCGAGAATCTGATCATCGTCATGATTGTTTGCATGTTCGTGAACGCCGGCATGTGGTACGAGCGATTCGTCATCATTGTCACCACGCTGGCCCGCGACTTCCTGCCGGGAGCATGGGACATGTATCATCCGAGCTGGGTGGAAATCTGGTCGTTCCTTGGCACCATCGGTTTCTTCACGATGCTGTTCGCGCTCTTCTGCCGGTTCCTCCCGCTCATCGCCATGGCGGAAGTGAAGGCCGTGTTGCCCGAGTCCGATCCCCACTTTGACCCGGTGCGGCGCGAACGCGACGTCATCGTGACCCCGCCGGCCTACGACGGCGACTTCGAACACACTGGCGGCCGGCCCGAAACCGCCGGCGCCACGTCACCCGCCACCATCTGAACCTTTCACCTGATTGTCTGCTTGAGCACACCATTGAAAAGAGTTCACGGATACCTCGCTGAGTTCACCAGCGTGAAGGAGGTGTATCATGCCGCCGAGCAGGTGCGCGATGCCGGCTTCACCAGTTGGGACGTGCACAGCCCGTTTCCGATCCATGGCATGGACGCCGCCATGGGCCTGCCGCGCTCGATTCTGCCGCGCTTCGTTTTTGTCGGCGGCGCGACCGGAACGCTGACCGCGTTCCTGCTGGAATATGTCACTCAGGTGGTCATCTACCCGACGGTGGTGCAGGCGAAACCGGCCAACATCTTCACCATCCCGGCGTTCTTCCCGGTGATGTTCGAACTCACGATCCTCTTCGCGTCATTCACGTCGCTCTTCACCTGTCTGGCCATGATGAAGCTGCCGCGGCTCAATCATCCGCTGTTCAACTCCCGCAATTTCACCCGCTTCTCGGACGACCGGTTCTTCATCTGCATCGAAGCCCGCGACCCGAAATTCTCGGCGGAAAAAACCAAAGCGTTTCTCACCGCCGTCGGCGGTCAGAACGTGGAACTCGTGGAGGACGAAGCCTGACCTATGCGTTACTTTTTCCTCGCATATCTTCTCGCTGTTGTGCTCGTGGTCGGCGCTGCCGGCCTTCGCGGGGACAAATTCGGGCATCCTCCGCTGGAGTTGCTGCCGGACATGGACCAGCAGCCCAAAGTGAAGGCGCAGCAGACGAATTTCTTCTTCGCCGACGGCGTGGGCGGGCGGAAACCGGTGACCGGCACCGTACCGATGGGCCTTCACATTCCGGAAAAGACCGCCGCGGACGGCGGCTACCAGGCTTACGGATTCACGCACGGCAGCGGCTACTATCAAACCGGCGTCATCGGTGAGTTTTACGGCGACGGATTTCCGGAAGAGGTCAAAGTCGATGCCGGACTCCTGCGGCTCGGCAAGGAGCGCTACGACATCAACTGTGCGGTCTGCCACGGCGTTTCCGGCAACGGCAACGGAGTGATGAAGAAGCACGGCATGGCTACGATCATGGATCTTCATTCGCCAGCCTTCCTGAATCCAACCGACGCGGCCTACAAACCGAACGGAATGATTTTTGAAGTGATCACCAAGGGTAAGGGCCTCATGGGCGCCTACGGCCCGAATATTCCCGTCCATGAGCGCTGGGCCATCGTCGCGTGGATTCGGACGATGGAAAAGGCACGGACCGCTCCGGTTTCCGATCCCACCGTGAAAGCCGTGTGGGACGCCCTCAAACCGGCGACTCCACCTCCTGCCCCGGCCCCCGCTCCCGCGGCCACCCCCGCCCCTGTTGCCGCCAACTAATTTCACTGAACCTCATGAGCCACTACGTCGCGGTATCCCAACTCCCCGCAGAGGGCGAAAAACTTCAGACCACGAAGTTTATCGCATGGAGCACCATTCTCGGGCTCGCCGGCGCGGCGGGCGTGATCGTCTCTCTGATTCTCTTCTTCATGGGGGGTGAGGCCGCCAACTCTTACGCCTTCAGCTACCTCTTCGCTTTCGAGGTTTTCTTCACCATCACCGCCGGTGCGCTGTTCTGGTGCCTGCTGCACAATGCCTCCAATTCCTCATGGGGCGTGGTGATTCGCCGCATCCCGGAAACGCTGGCCCAGTCGTTCGTGGTTCTCCTCTTCCTTGGGATCCCGCTGGTGCTTCCGTTTTTCGAAAAACCGGAATACACCCGCACCATGTGGGAATGGATCGGGATTCATCACCATGTGGCGGAGTCGGCAGGCGTCGGAGCGAGTGGCCTGCGGGACGCGCTCGCCCACAGTGACGTGCTGCTCTACAAAAAGTACGCCTTTCTCCACCTCGGTTTCGATCTCACCGGAGGTCCGGTTCCTGGCTGGGACTTCCGCTACCTGATCTATTTTGGCGTGCTTGGATTCATTGCATGGAAGCTGCGGGACTACTCGCTGCAGCAGGACGCCACCGGCGATGTGAAGCCCACGCTGAGCGCCCGAAAGTTCTCCTGCGGGATGTTGCCGTTTTTCGCTGTCTTTACCACGTTCGCCGCCATCGACTGGGTCAAGACGCTCAACTACAAGTGGTTCTCCACCATGTTCGGCGTCAATGTCTTCGCCGGTTCAGCGCTGGCCTCCATGGCGGTTATCATTCTGATCGCCGGGACGCTGGTGAAGACGGGGCACCTGAAGCACGTCGTGACCCTGGAGCACTTCCACCTCATGGGGAAGCTGATGTTCGCCTTCACGGTTTTCTGGGCCTACATCGCGTTCAGTCAGTATTTCCTCATCTGGTATGCCAACATTCCGGAAGAGACGCAGTTCTTCGCCATCCGGAACACGGGCGGCTGGTGGTATGCCTCGCTGGCGCTGGTGTTCGTTCACTTCCTTGCGCCGTTTTTGCTGCTCCTGCGAAGCAATGCCAAAAAGAACATCAATTACATCATGGCCTGCGCCGCGCTCGTGGTGGGCGTCCACATTCTGGAGATGTACTGGATGATCCTTCCGGAACGGGGGCGCTCGCTGTATGATGCCAGTTCCGCGACACACTCCATGACCTTCCTCCGCGACGTGCTTTTCGATCTGCTCGCTCTGGCCACGTTTGCCGGAGTGTATGCGTTCGTGCTCATTCGCAACTTTTCGCACCACAGTCTCTATCCCTGCGGCGACCCCCGCCTCGAGGAATCGGTCAACGTAGTCAGCTAACCCACCGCACTTTATTTCATGGACGAACATCCCGGAGATACCCTCGGCAAACGCTTCCTCACGTTTTGGGGCGCGCTCGCGGCCATCGTGGCTGTCGCCGCCCTGCTGTGCCTCTACCGCTGGATTTTCCTCCCTTCCGACACGGCCCTGAATGACGGAGGAGCTGGACTGAATCGCGCGAACATCCTAACCGGAGTCCGGCTCGAGCAACAGAAGGAAGTCGATACCGTTGCCGAAGTGAAGGCCGGGGAGACGGTCCGCATCCCTGCCAGCGCCGCCATCCCATGGGCCGCGACAGTGCTCGCCGCGCAAAAGGCCGCACCCAGCACCATCAAAACCCCGGCCGCCATCGCCGCGGAGGCTGAAGCCAAGGCCAAAGCCACCCACGACCCGAACCTTTCCAAATTCGAAGGCAAATAAGCCCGCGATCCCGCTTTATCCCATGAGTCAGGAATTCCAGACCGTGCCACCGGAGATCACTCCGGAAGACATCCTGCAGCGCGCAGCGATCGACAAGTCCACGCGGCTGCCGGTCCTCTTTTTCTTCACGAGCGCCGGCGCATGGCTGTTGATCGCCACGGTGCTCGGCCTGCTTTCGTCGATCAAATTGCTGGCCCCCGGATTCCTTGATCTGGAGTATTTCAGCTACGGCCGCGTGCAGCCGGCCTTCGTCAACGCGCTGGTTTACGGCTGGGCATTTCAGGCAGGCATCGGGGTGATGATTTGGATCATGGCGCGCCTGTGCCGCACGGAATTGCGCAATCCCGTGACTCTCGTCGTGGCCGGGCATTTCTGGAATCTCGGCGTTACTCTCGGCGTGATCGGGATTCTCGGAGGCATGGGGAACCTCCATATGAAACTGCTGGAGTTTCCGCCGCTGGTGTGGCCGATCCTGCTCGTGGCCTACTCGCTTCTCGTCGTGTGGATGGTCATCATGTTCACCGCGCGGCGGAAGGGTGCGGTCTATATCTCCCAGTGGTACATTCTCGCCGCTGTGTTTTCATGGCCGTGGATCTACCTCGTGGCCAACAGCCTGTTGAACGTGATGAAGCAGGCCGGGGTTGCCGGCCCGATGGTCGCCTCATGGTACGCGAATAACGTGCTCTTCCTCTGGATGGTGCCCGTGGGCCTTGCCAGCGCCTACTTCATCATCCCGAAAATCACGGCGAAGCCCGTGCACAGCTACAGTCTGGGCGTTCTCGGCTTTTGGGGGCTGATGGTGCTGGCTCCGTGGACCGGCGCCCAGGAGTTGATCGGCGGCCCGATTCCGGCGTGGATTCCCGCGTGGGCCGGCATGGCGCAAATCCTTTTGCTCATCCCCACGCTCGCCGTGGTGCTCAACCACTATCACACGGTGCGCGGCTCGCACGACCTCGTGACGCTCAGCCCCAGCCTGCGCTTCACGTTCTTCGGCGCTATCGGCTATGTCACCACCTGCGTCATCAGTGCCCTGCTCGGCTCGATGTCGGTGAGCCGCTACACCTTCCTCAGCTACGCCGGCGACGCGGTGCAAATGACCGGCTACTACATGTTCTTCAGCATGGCCATGTTCGGAGCCATCTATTTCATCATCCCGCGCGTCACCGGCTGCGAATGGGTCACCGGGAAGCGCATCCGTCTCCACTTCTGGCTGAGCGCCTACGCCTGCATCTTCATGTGCTTCCTTCTGCTCATCGCCGGATTCTCGCACGGCGCGGCCATCGAAAAATGGAACAAGACTTTTGAATCGGCTACCATCTTCTCCCACGGCTATCTGCTGGGACGCATCCTCATGTGGCTGATGCTCGTTGTGGCCAACTTCGTTTTTCTCAAGCACCTTGCCACGATGGTTTTGAACCGCGGCCGCAAGGCCGGCCAGCCGACGCTGATCCATGAGCCGGTGATGCCCTCGGACGCAGAGCTTACAATCCCAACCGAAGGAGTTCAGGCATGAGCAGTTTGAAATCATTCGTCCTCGCCCTCGCCGCCTGTATCGGTATTCCGACATGGATCATGGCCGTGCGCCCCTACGCGAAGGAGCGCGAGCGGCAGCCGGTCGCCTATCAGTCCACGCCGGATCCTGCGAATCCGACGGCGCCTCCGAAAGATCCCGAGGCCTTCAAAAATCTCTATTACCCCGCCTCCTACGCCGGCGACAACAAACGCGGCGAACGTGTCTATGTCCGCGAAGGTTGCGCCCAGTGCCACACCCAGGTCGTGCGTCCCGATTACGCCGGGAACGACCAGGTCAAGCGCTTCGGCGGCAAGGAACAGGAATACAAAAAGGACGTGCCGGTCCCGGTGCGTCAGACTCACATGTGGGATTACATGCACGAGGACTTCGCCATGTTTGGCCAGCGCCGCGTCGGCCCGGACCTCGCCAATGCCGGCTACCGGTTTCCCGACAAGGACAGCAAGGGAGTTCCCGATCCGAAGCCCATCGCCCGGTTGTATCAGCACCTCTACGATCCGCGTTCGCTGGAGGATCGCGCATGGTCGAACTGTCCGTCCTACAAGCACCTGTTTGTAGAAAAGGTAAAGGAGTCCGTGGAAGGACGCGGCGATGCGCTCCAACTTTCCGGCAACGTTGCGCCGAAGGACGGATATGAAATCGTTCCGACCGACGAGGCCAAAGCCCTCGTCAACTATCTCCTTGGCCTGAAGCGCGCTGAAGACCTTCCCTCCTCCATCACGGGCTCCCAGCCGAAGGAGCAAACCAAATAACCCGCACGGAGAGCCGCCCATGTCCGCCCCGACTCCCAATCCGATGCCTGATAACATCGACTACTCTCACACCTCCAACGTCGCCCGCCTGCATGCGGCCGCGGCGCGCGAGAAAAGTGAGCCTGCCGCCAAAGCGACCCCCATTTCACTTTGGATCGTCGCGGGCGTCGTCGCGCTGGGGATGATGGCAGGCAGCTATCGCGGTGCCAATACCGGCAGCGACTTCGCATCCGCCAACATCAAGGGTTATTCCTATCCGCTCCAGTTTGAGGATATGCCCCCAATCGGGTCGACTGAACCCTCGGAACTCGAACAGCATCAGCCTGAGTATTGGCTGGCCATGGGCAAAAGTGTTTACAGCAACGCCTGCGTCACCTGTCACACGGCGACGGGTGATGGTCAGCCGGGGCTTTATCCGCCGCTCAAGCTCTCCGAGTTTGTCATCAAGGGAGAGCGTCGCCTCGTCGCCATCCTGCAGCACGGCGTCGCCGGCAGCCTCACGGTCAACGGCAAGCCGTTCAACGGCCAGATGCAGCCGCTCGGGGCCAATATGACCCCCAAGCAGCTTGGACAGGTGCTTTCCTACATCCGCAATAATGACTGGGGCAACAAAGCGAGCATCATATACGACGATCAAATAGTCGCCCTTCGCAAGGAACTCGGTAACCGTGCTTCCTATACCGAAGCCGAACTGCGCGAGATCGCGGAGGACGCCAATGCCCCGGCGTCCAAGTGGCCCGAGGAGTTGAAGAAAGCCGGCGCTCCTGCTGCAGCTGGCGCTGCTGCTCCCGGCACACCTGCCGCTGCCGCCGCTCCAGGCGCTCCTGCGGCGACACCTCCGGCCGCTCCTCCCGCCAAATAACTTTTCCCTGATTCGCCCCGGAATCCCAACTCTCCACCGCCCTCCTTTTATGGAACAGACCCACGCCCACGACAGTCACGGGCACGATCATGGTCACGACGACCATGATCACAAGCTTCCGTTTTGGAAGAAATACATTTGGTCCACCGACCACAAGGTGATCGGCGTTCAGTACGGTCTCTGCGGCCTGATCCTTTTGTTGCTCGGCTTCATGCTGATGCTGGTCATGCGCTGGAGCATCGCGCACCCCGGCGAGGCGCTGCCTGGCGCGCTGCGCTGGATCCTGCACCTCTTCGGCGATGATTTCGTCACCCGCTGGGCTCCGGACGGCAAGGTCTCCGGCTCGCTCTACAACATGTTCGGAGCCATGCACGGCACGATCATGGTCTTCTTCGGCGTGGTGCCGCTCGGCTTTGCCGCGTTCGTGAATTTCGTGACCCCGCTCCAGGTCGGAGCACCTGACATGGCCTTCCCGCGTCTGAATATGTGGAGCTTCTGGCTCTTCCTCCTGAGCGCGATCCTGATGATCGGCAGCTTCTGGCTCCCCACCGGCGCCGCCCAGGCCGGCTGGACGAATTATTCGCCGCTCTCCGCGACGGTGATGAAAGCCACCGACGCCCACTTCTGGACCGGCCAGACGCAATGGCTCTTCGCCATGGTGTTCAATATTTCCGCCTCGCTGCTCGGAGCGATGAATGTGCTCGCCACGGTCATCAACCTGCGCGCCAAAGGCATGACATGGATGCGGCTTCCGTTCTTCACATGGGCGATGTTCATTATCGCCTTCCTTCTCCTCCTCGCGTTCCCGCCGCTCGAAGTTGCCGCGCTCATGCAGCTCTCCGACCAGGTGTTCGGTTCCAGCTTCTTCCTCCCCACAGGTCTTTGGACGACGACCGAAGGCATCATCAGCGTTTCCGGCGGCGGCCACCCGGTGCTCTTCCAGCACCTGTTCTGGTTCCTCGCGCACCCGGAGGTTTACGTCCTCCTGCTGCCCGGCATCGCCATCGTTGCGGAAATCATCCCCTGCAACACCCGCAAGCCGCTCTGGGGTTACAAGTCGATGGTCTATGCGCTGCTCGTGCTCGCGTTCCTCAGCTTCATCGTGTGGGCGCACCACATGTATCTCACCGGCATGGGCACGGTGGTGGCCACCTTCTTCCAGTTCACCACGGTGATGATCTCCATCCCCTCGGTCATCCTCATTACCTGTTTGATGATCTCGTTATGGGGCGGCTCCATCCGCTTTCCTGTGCCCATGCTCTTCGCCACTGCGTTCCTGCCCATGTTCGGAATCGGCGGCCTCACCGGCCTGCCGCTCGCGTTCCCGTTCATCGACCTCTTCCTCCACGATACCTACTACATCATCGCGCACTTCCACTACATCGTGGCGCCGGGCGTGCTCTTCGGTTTGTTTGCCGGCGTCTATCACTGGTTCCCCAAGATAACCGGGAGAATGATGCACACGGGGCTCGGTGTGACCCACTTCTGGGGCTCGCTCATCGGCATGAACGTCCTTTTCGGACCGATGTTCATCCAGGGCATGGCCGGATTCCACCGCCGCTGGTACGACGGCGGCAAGGTCTTCGAAATGACCAGCGGCCGGCCCTACGAACTGTTTGGCAAGGATTACACGTTCCTCGACATGAACGTCCTCATCTCGTGGGGCGCATGGGGCCTCGGACTCGCCCAGATTCCGTTCATCATCAATTTCATCTGGTCCATCAGAGGCGGCAAGAAAGTCACTTCCGACAACCCGTGGAACGCCACCACCCTTGAGTGGAGCACTCCGACTCCGCCGCCGCACGGCAATTTCCTCACTCCGCCGGTCGTCTATCGCGGGCCTTACGAATACAGTGTTCCCGGCGCTGAAAAGGACTTCAGCCCGCAGTGGGAGCCGGTTACGACCGGTGAAGAAGAAGCCCTCAAGGCCATGCCGCAATCGCACTAATCCGCGCCTCCAATTTCTCCAACGATGCAGATTCCCTACGAAGTCACCGCCCGCCCTGACACCGGCCTCTACAATGCCAAGGTGGGGATTTGGCTGTTCCTCGCCTCCGAAGTCATGCTCTTCGGCGGCCTCTTCTCGTCTTACGTTTTCCTGCGGCTCGGCGCCGACTTCCCGTGGCCGTTCCATGAATTGATCGTCTGGCCGGGATTCGTCAACACGATGGTGCTCATCGCCTCGTCGGTTAGTGTTGTCGCCGCATGGGCCTCGCTGAAAGCCCGGCGCTACGGCTGGTACCAGTTCAACATGATCTTCACGATAGCCTGCGCCGCGGTGTTCATGTGCCTCAAGGCCTACGAGTACTACGGGAAGTTCACCCACTACTCGCTGAAATTCACTGACGGCAGTGTCATCTCCGGCCACCCGCTGCACGATCCCAAAGACGCTCCCGGAACCACGCATGGCGACCACATCGTCTTCGGCGAGGTGAAGTCCATCGTGTTCGATCTCGAGAAGAGCAATCTCGACTTCCTCGACGGCCGCCGCGTGAAGAAGGACGGCGCGCCCTACGCGATGCCCGGCGAAGACGACGAGTTGAAGTTCAAGACCCCCACCGGCGCCGATGTCACGCTCACCAAGTCATGGCTGAAAGAGAAGCACCGCGCCTTCATGGACGCCCGGGCGGACTTGCGGGACGAAGTCACGGCGCTCGAACTCAAGAAACCGTCGCCGCCCCACCCTACCCGCGATGACGCGGCCACGAAGGCTGAAAAGGATGACAAAATCGCGGCCATCAGCGCCGGGATCGAACGCGCCAATGCTGCTTTCCTTGAAGAAGGAAAGCAAAAGGACCTGACGGCCACTCTCAAACTGGATGTCGTCGGCGATCCGCTGGTCTTCCTTGTGAAGGAAAACACCACCATGCGCTATGGCGCAGCCGAGCTCAGCTATCGCGAGAACACCGTCCTCCAGGGCAAGCTCATTACCGATGCCATCCAGTTCAACGTGGACCTCATCGATCTGCGCCAGGCGAAGGACCACGACAAATCGCTCGTCTGGAAACATCTTCCGGAGTTGAAGCAGAAATTCACAAGCTACCGCGACGCGCAGCTTAAGGAGTTCAGTGAGAAGCGCCCGAAAGTGAAGGAGCCGGAAAAAGACGAGGATGCCCAGCGCGACGCCTATCGGGTCGTGTTCGATGACAACAAGGAGAAGTTCCTGTCCCATGACGAGGCGCACGAGTACCTCCATGATACGAAGCGCACGATTTCGGTCCCCCGCGCCGAGAAGCGCTTTTACTCAAACTTCTCTCCCTCGCTCAGTCCCTACTACGCGATTTACTTCCTGATGACCGGCCTGCATGGTCTCCATGTCGTCGGCGGGGCCATCGTTCTCAGCTGGTTCCTCTTCACCGGCCGGAAAATGTACCTGTCGAACCCGGAGCACCTCGCCAACCGCGTCGAAGTCGGCGGTCTGTTCTGGCACTTCGTGGACCTCGTCTGGATCTTCCTCTTCCCGCTCTACTATCTCATGTAATCACCGCCACTGATGAGCGATACCCCCACCCATTCCCCTGCCGTAACCGGCGATCATGCCGCGGCCGGCCACGGCCACGGCGACGATCACGCCAACCTCGCGAAGCACGTCCGCATTTATCTCATTATCGGCGGCATTCTCATCTTCATGACGGGCGTCACCATCGCCGTCGCCTACCTTCCGTGGTTCGATTTCGGCGATAAGCACATCAATATCGCCTTCGGCCTCCTCATCGCCTCGTTTAAGGTTTCCCTCGTCTGCCTCATCTTCATGCACCTCAGGCACGAGCGCGGGCTGATTTACAAAGTGATGCTCTTCGCCATGATCTTCTTCGCGGCGATGATGTTCCTCTTCTGTCTCGCCTACATGGATCCCATCCAGGACTCGTTCCTGAAAACCTGAGCCGTCATGTCCCTCAAGGCCTTCCACATTTTCTTCCTCGTCATCGCCATTCTGTTCGACCTCGGAATGCTCGCTTACGCTTACTTCGGGGACAACAGTGTGACGAGGGAACTCCGGTCCTATGGCGTCGGTCTCGGCATTATCGCCGCGGTGCTCATCATCTACACCATCTGGTTCATCCGGAAGAAGGCCCCGAAGATCATCATTTAATTCCTCCCGCGTGCCATGAACACCTGCTCCACCATCGCGTGCGCCACCTGCATCGGCCAGGACGGCCAGACGGATGTCATGGCCGCGAACGGCGCCGTCTTCGTCATGATCGGCGCGCTGAGCATCGTGTTTCTCACGATCCTCGGCGTCCTCATCGGCTTCGTGCGCCGCGCCCGCCGCATGGCTTCCATTCCGGGCAACTGACCACTGACCCTTGACTCCTGACTCCTGACTCCTGACCCTTGACTCCTGACTCCTCTCCACCCCATGGGCTTCATCAATAGATTCTTCGGCATTCCACCAGTCGCATCAGAACACGGTGAGATGGTGGACCACATGCTGGAACTCGTGCATTGGATCATGCTCGTCCTCTTCGTGGGCTGGTGCGCCTATCTCACTTACACGCTCATCCGCTTCTACCGGAAGCGGAATCCCCGCGCCGAATACGCCGGCCTGCGCGGACACGCCTCCAGCCACATCGAGATCGGGGTCATCATCACGGAAATCATCCTTCTTCTCGGCTTCGCGTTTCCGCTGTGGGCCACCCAGGTGGATCAGTTTCCCAACCCCGATGTTCGAATCAATGCGTGGGGGCAGCAGTTCAACTGGAACTTCCATTATCCCGGGCCTGACAAGAAGTTCGGCACCACCAACCGCTTCCTCATCACGCCGGACAACCCCATCGGCATCGATCCGGAGGATATCAATTCGCACGACGACTTCGTCACCACCGACCTCGTCCTGCCAAAGAGTAAGAAAGTCGAGATCGCCGTTACTTCCAAGGATGTGATCCACAATCTCGCGCTCGTTGGCATGCGCGCCGCCACCGATGCCGATCCGGCCAAGGTAAACCGGATGTGGTTTATTCCGTCACTCTCCGGTAAGTCGGAGATCATTTGCGGCCAGCTTTGCGGCCCCAGTCACGGCAACATGAAGGCCGAACTCGATGTTAAGGAAACCATGGGCGCGTTTGAGTCATGGCAGAAAGAACAGCAGCCGGTCAGGGACAAAGGCTACGCCGCGGAAGCCGTCAAAAAGCTCGGCGTCGCCACTCCTGTCCCTGCCGCACCCGCTCCTGAAGCGCCTCCAACTCCGGCTCCTGTTACTCCCGCTCCAGCCGGTGATTCCGCGCAAATCAAGCTCGGCGTCGTTCCGAATGTCATGAAATTCGACAAGACGGAGTTGACCGTGAAAGCCGGCCAGAAGGTCAACCTGCTCTTTGAGAACAAGGGTTGCGTCCTCCAGCACAACTTCTTGCTGATCAAGCCCGGCACCAAAGACGCCGTGGGAGTTCTCGCCGACAAGATGCTCACCGACCCGCAGGGCCTTGCCAAACAGTACGTCCCTGAGACCGCAGACGTTCTCGTAAAAGGCAACAAGCTCATCGGAATCGGCCAGAGCGATCTCATCGAGTTCACCGCCCCCGCAGCGCCCGGCGACTATCCTTACATCTGCACTTTCCCCGGCCACTGGCGCCTGATGAATGGCGTCTTGAAGGTGACGCCGTAGCCCGGGAGCGCGACCCGTCCCGGTCGCACCAGTGTTTCAGTGATTCAGAGAGCGACCGGGACGGATCGCGCTCCCGGCGATTCCGCGTTGAATCTTGCGATGCCATCCCTTTCCCAGCGACTCCTCCCGCGCTTCGCCGTTCTCACGGTGGTGCTGCTTTACCTCGTGGTGATCGCGGGTGCTGTTGTGAGGGCCACAGGGTCGGGGATGGGCTGTCCGGACTGGCCCCGGTGCTTCGGGCGGCTGATCCCGCCCACCAGTGTTTCCCGGATTCCGCCGGAGTTCATGGAAAAATTCCGCACGGAAGGCCACGGCAACCTGACGCACACGTGGGTGGAGTTCATCAATCGCCTCCTTGGCGCCCTCAGTGGTCTCTCCACCGCCATCACCCTCGTGCTGGCGACCATCGCCGCAAGGGCCCGCCGCCTGTCATGGCGGGTGCCGCTCGTGCTGCTCAGCGGACTGGTGATTTTTGGAATCGTCGCATGGCTTGGAAAAGTGGTCGTCGATACCAGTCTCGCGCCGCGAAAGGTCACCGTGCACTTTCTCGGCGGGCTTGCCCTCGTCAGTGCCGCCGTGATCGCGCTCGTGATGATCCGTCCGGGCCGTCCGGTGCCGGTTTCTTTTTCGCTCCGTTGGCACCTCATCGTCGCCGCCGCGTTTCTGGTGCTGCAGATTTTTCTCGGCACTCAGGTTCGCGAGGCCGTGGACCAACTCGCCGCCGGCGACTGCTGCGACGGACGTCTCGAGCACCACCTCGGCATTCCGCTCGTTTGGCACCGGGTGGGCGCCATCGGCGTCCTCACACTGATCGCCATCGCGTTTTTCCGGCTCAAATTCTCCTCCCACTCCGATGACGCGGCCCCCGTGCTCGTTACCCTGCTCGGACTGCTGGTCTGTGCGGAGTACGGTATCGGTGTCGTGCTGATCATGGCGGAATTGCCGGCCTTCCTCCAGCCAGTGCACCTTGTGATCGCGACCGCCCTGCACGGCATGCTGCTCGCCCTGTTGTTGCGGAGCCGGTTGCAGATGCCGCCCGCCGCCACCAACCTCGCGCTGGCATGAGTGATCCCATGGAAACCGCTCCGGAGCAGGCCGCCCCCGCTGACGCTGCCCGCGGATTCTCGCGGCAGGACTTCATGATGCTCACCAAGGCCCGCCTCAGTGCGCTCGTCGTCGTCACCACCTTCGCCGGCTATTGGCTGCACTATTCTCTGCACGACTGGCCGGACGCCGCGCCATGGCGGCTCATCCACGCGCTCATCGGCACCACCCTCACCGCTTTCGGCGCCGCCGTGTTCAACCAGTTGATGGAAATGGACGCCGACGCACGCATGAAGCGCACCGCCTCCCGTCCGCTGCCCGCGCGGCGCATTCCGCCGGAGGCCGCCTTTGGACTCGGAGCCGTGCTCAGCGCATGGGGCATCATCCATCTTGGCGTGAAAGTGAATACAGAATCCGCCGCGCTCGCCGGACTCACTCTCATCGTTTACCTCTTCATCTACACCCCGATGAAGCGGCGCTCGCCGTTGAATACGCTTGTCGGCGCGGTGTCCGGCGCCATCCCGCCGGTCATCGGCTGGGTCGCTGCCCCGGGCGGCCGGGAACTCACTAACTTCAGCCGCGACCTGCTCCGGTCCGACTTTTTCTTCTCCCATCCCGCCCTCTTTCTTTTCAGCCTCCTCTTTCTCTGGCAACTGCCGCACTTTCTTGCCATCAACTGGATGTATCGCGACGAATACATCCGCGGCGGCTTCAAAATGTGGAGCAATACCGACACCACCGGCCGCGCCACCGCCCGCCGGGCCCTCGCATGGAGCCTCCTCATGCTCCCCCTCGCCGTTTGGCCGCCCCTCGCCGGATTCACCTCATGGATTTTCGCCATCCCCGCGCTTCTCCTCGGCGGCTGGCTGGTCTGGCTGAGCGCGCAGTTCCTCGGCAATCCCGAGCGCCCCCGCGCCCGAAAACTTTTCTTCGCCACCCTGCTCTACCTGCCCGTTATGCTCGCCGCCCTCCTCCTCTGCGCGCGCCGGTGATTCTCCCTAACCGTCATGTCTCAGCCCCCTCCCGCTCCAGAACGCCCGAAAACCCGCCTGACCGTCGTCGTCTGCATGATCATCGCGGCGCTCGGCATCGTCGTGTGGTTCAACTACTACATCAAAGTCACCAACGACATGAAGAAGGGCCGGCTCCCGATGAAAGGCAGAGTGGAAACGGACTTCGGGAAATGGGTCGATCAAAATGGCAGTGAGCGGCGTCTCGAGGCCGTGAAGGGAAAAGTGATCGTCTGGAGCTATCTCTACACCACCTGCCCGCAGGGTTGCGCCGGCGTGGCCGATGAAATGAAGAAGCTCCACGATGAATTCGGCTCCCATCCGAAGTTCCATCTCATTTCCGTGAGCCTCTACCCCGAGCACGACCGCCCGGCGAATCTAAAGGGTTGGACGGAAACGAAAGGCTTCGGAAGCGAAAACTGGTGGTTTCTCACCTCCGCGGGCGAAACGCCCGCCGACGGCGACGCCGTCCGGAAGTGGATGCTGAAGACCTTTGGCATCTGGGCCACGAAAAAAGACGAGGCGCACATCAAAGAAAACCCCGCCGACGTCTGGGACCATCTTCTCGTCATGGTCATGAGCGATGCCAAAGGCAACATCCGTACGCCGACCAATAACGACACTTTCTGGCATCCCTTCCATCCCGCGTCCGATAACAAATGGTATCCCCGCCCCATCCGCGAGGACATCAAGAAGCTGCTCGAAGAAGCTGAGAAAGATTGATCTGCATGACCGGACACGACCTCCCCTTCGTCAATGCCTGCCTGAATGGTCTGGCCACCATTCTGCTCTGCACGGGATTCTACTTCATCAAGACCCGCCAGATCATCGCGCACCGCAACTGCATGATCAGCGCGTTCCTCACCTCCTGCATCTTTCTCGCCGGCTACCTCTATCACAAGATCGCCGTCGTGAAGGGCGTGAACACTCCCTTTCCGGGTCCCGATTTCCTCCTGCTCCCGTATCGCGTGATGCTCTTCAGCCACATCGTCCTCGCGATGGCCATCGTCCCACTCGCGCTCATCACCATCAATCGCGGCCTCAAGCTCCGTGTGGAATTGCACAAGAAAATCGCCCGCTGGACCTTCCCCATCTGGCTCTACGTCTCCGTCACCGGTGTCCTGATCTACCTCGTCCTCTATCAATTCTGGCCGCACGGCTCCTGAAACGCATCCACCATCATCTCCCGTGACGTTCGTCGGGGCGTGGAAACGGCATCCGGATCATGCGACTTCGTCCCAAGGCAGTATCCCAACCCAACCCCGCACCCGCCTGTGAGCAGCAAGACAAAAGCGGGCGGTGGCGGCGGAGGGAGGGCAAGCCGGACTCCGTTTTGTTGCCGCGCCATCCTTGACACTATCGTCCCAACGGCCTATCTCCCGGCAATCCGATCCGCCGGGGCGTTCACGGTAATCAGTCCGGCTTGGCGGAGCCGATAACCAGCGTCCAGCTATTCGACTTCCATGACAGCTCTTTTTCTCATGTCGGACATTCCGGCGCCTCCGGCGCTCATTGTGGTTTGCGTGCTGATCCTTTTAGGGACGGCGTACGCTTCCTACAAGAATTGAGCAGGATGACGGCGGCGGAGGGGAGGGCAAGCGGGATGCGGGATGCGGACCGATCCCCGAAGAGGACGGGTGCGGGAGCCTCCTATGTGGAGGATACGGCGCTGGGCGAGCCGTCGCTGATCCTCTCCGTTGGATTTCAGATTCGGTCGGCGGGCACGCCGACAACGAATCTGCCGCAGCCGGAAAACCTGGTGGCGACCATTGGCAAGAATGCCGGCGCGGTGGACCTGAGGTGCCGTGCGGTGAAGCGGGCGAAGTCCTACATTTGGGAATATCGCGAGTATCTCGCCGGCCAACCGCCCGGCCCGTGGATTCAGGCGAAGATCGGCGGCCGCCGGTCGGTGACGGTGACCGGACTGATCTCCGGAAGGCAATATGCCTTCCGCGTCCGTGCCCTCGGGCCTAACGAGACCGAAAGCCCGTGGAGCGACGAGGCCGTGTCCATGGCGGCATAACGCATTCGCCAGGCATGAAGGAAACGGGGCCTTCCTTGCAGCCAGGGGCGATCCTACCGGTCCACCACTCTCATGGCGCCGCGTTCGAAGCGAAGATAGCGGGCGGCGGCGCGGAGTTCGTCAACGGTGAGGTTGCCGGTATTGTAAAGCGTGGGGCGCGCGCCGCTGGCTGAGCGAACGCCGGTATTGATGAGGCGCACGGCATCGGCCAGCTCGGTGACTTGACCGTTAGGAATCGCTCCGGCCTTTTGAGCGGCATGGAATATTCCGGCGATGCGCTTGGCGTCGCCTTTCGGATCGGGACTGACGCGGCGAAGCCATGTCCGATAACCTTCTTCGCCGGGCTTCCATGTGAGTTGTCCATTCTGGATGCTGAGGAGCGCCACGGCGTTTTTGTACTCGGCCGCAGTCAGGATCGGCAACCCGACAGACATGCGCTGACGGGATCCTTCATTGTTGGCCCACTCGGTCACTTTCCGGACGGCGACCTGCACATCGGGTGCATCGGCGGCGGTGAATTTCGCAGCGGCCCACAAGCTGATGAGCAATTCCGCATTGCGATAATCGCGGGCTTTCAGGGCGAGTTCGAGCATGGTCCCGCTGAGGTGGTCGGCATTGGGGCGGAAGATGAGGCCGGCTTTTTCGTCCAGTGCGAGAAGGTGGACGATCTCATCCGCCTGGGACGGTTCGAGACGTTCGATCTGATAGACGGCATCGGCGGTACTGTTCTCGCCGGTGACCGAAATGCCGTTTTGCAGAAGCTCGAGAGCTTCGGCCACGCCAGTGACGCTCTGAGTTTCGGGGGCTCTCTTGAGACGGGCCTGATTGAAATTGAGCACGGCCTTTTGCGCGGCGAGGATCAGTTCCACGGAAGGCGACTGGCTCATGAAACTGTGTGCGACCGAATCGATGGCTTCGCGCAGCAGGGCTTCGCCGTCGGGAATCGTGATGGAGGCTTCTGTCGTGGAAATGATCTCCCCGGCGTCGCCGGGATGTTGGACGGTCTTCGAAGGCGCCGTCGCTACACTTGGAACGAGGGATTCGCTAAGCTTGACGGCCTGGATGAGCGCAGATGCCTGCTCTTTGAGCGCCGTGCTGCTCTGTTCGACAAAGAGTTCCTCTTTGACGTCAGGGTTCCTTGTGAGGGTGAGGCGGGATTCTCCTTTGCCTTTGAAGAAGAGATTGCTAACCGCGGTCTGGAAGACCTGAGAGGCCGGAGGGCCACCCTGGGGAACGATTCGCTCAACCATGATGAGGGCGCCAGGGTTCCGGCTCGCCGTATCCGGGAACATGCACAGCGCCTCGCGCAACGAAGGCCCCGGGCTGCCTTGCAATGATGACTCTATCCACGTCTTGCTTCCCAAAATGACGGTGAACGGGTCAAACTGCGCGACGCCGTAAACCCGGCCCGCGGTTTTGATCGGGTAGATGTGAATGGACTTCGCCTTCTTGGGTTTTGCGAGACGATCTTTCGCCACGGTAGCCGGGCTCCCGAGCACCGCAGCGATATCCACCCGCGTGGAAGACGTTAACACAAAGACGAATTCGTCTTTCCCTTTGGCGCGGAGGCAGGTGAGTCTATCGAATCCGTCGAGCAGGATGCCGTAGTGTTTACGGAAGGCTTCGGTCATTTCCCGTTGGGGGGGCAGATTGCGCGCCGACGCACTCGCGTTATAGAACGGCACCAACTGACGCAGATCGGCCTGGAAGAAACTGAGAGTGCGCTCCGTGAGCATCCGCTTCACCACTTCGTTGTGTTCCGCCTTCGGCGTGATGGTATCGTCGGGCCCGGGAGCTTGCACTTTGACAGGAGCGTCGGCAGGGGCGCTCACCGGCGCTGTCCGCGGCGGTGGCTTGGGAGGGTTGCTCCATGCGGTGATTTTTGCCCACAGCGGAGAAAAAACGGCCTGAACCCGCTCAGTGCGCGCCGCGATGGTGCCCAGCCCTCCGATCACAGCAATGGACGCCACGATGACGGCGCGCCGGCGGGCAAAGCGAAACCGCCGGACGGAGGAACCGGTCCAACGTGATTTCCGGCCACTTGGCGGTGCTTCGGAGCCCCTTGGGGATGAAGCCGGAGCGGCAGGCAGCATCTCGGCAGGATTTATCCAGGCGATTGGCGGGCCCTCTGCCGCAGGCAGAACAGGTGGAACAGGCGGCGGAACCTGCACCGGTTCTTCGGGGAGGGGTGGGAGTGGTGCCTCCTCCACCCTGGCAGCGACGACTGCCTCAGCAGCAGCGGGAAGCGGAGGTGCAACTACCTCAGCAGCCGGAAGCGGAAGGACCGGGACCGAACTCTCAGCCAGCGCCTCTTCGGTAACCATTCCGCTGGCTCCTGCGAGGAATGGCGACTCCGCTTCCTGCGGAGCCTCGGTATTCCAAAAGCCCAACTGCAAGCCACCCGCGGCGATCACATTCCCATGCTGCAGTGATCTCTCTAACACCGGCTCGCCATTCACGAGCGTTCCCGCGCCCCCGCTGATGTCGCGAATGATATAATCCCCCTCTGAATTCGGCTCGATTTCGAAATGCGCAGGGGCCAGTCCCAAGCCTGTTGCCAACGGGATATCACAGGTCGAAGACTCGCCCAGCGTCACGCGCCGCTGGGGCAAATCGAGCGAATGGCCGCTCTGTGCAATCAGTTTTGCCATGGGAATTAGTATTGAAGTAACCGAATCTTATAATTTTTAGAGCAAAGTGTCAAAGGTAATTATGGTAATTATCAATTCGGGGGTCAATCGGGTTGGAGTTCCGGGTCCTTGGAGGCATCCATCCGACCGAAAAAGGGGCGGAAATCGTGGATCGGGGAGCCCTGCGCGTGCAGTTCGGCAAAATCCTGTTCGACAAGTTCACCGGCCCGGCTACAACCACTGCTGCCGGCCGCAGCCTTTGTTGTTCAGCGTGAACTTCCCACATCCCCGTACCCGGCCTGCGCGTCGCCCTCTTTTGGCCCTCGGCACTTTGCCGTTCGTCCTTGTTGCTGCGGCTCATTCTCAAACTGTCCGCAAAGCTGAGCCGGTGCCGGACAGTGTACTATATAATACCGGAGAGTCCGCAGCCGGCCGCCAGAGGGCTCGCGCTTCGCTCGCGTCGGCGGAGACCGCCGTCCGCAAAGACCCCCATGATCCTCAGGCGGTCGCCGCCAAAGCCACCGCCCTCTGCCGGGCCGGGCGCGCGCGTGAGGCCGTCGATTACCTCATGGACCTCAAAGTCCAGTATCTCGATTTTTTTCCGCACCAGTTGGCGTTGGCATATGCCTTTGCGGAGGCCCGGATGTTTGAAGATGCCGCGACGGCCTATGAAGTGGTCATCAGCGACAAAGGATACTCGGACAGCCAGCGGGCCGCCGCGAAGATACGCCTGCAGGCGATGCGCCGGGATCAGCGGCTCATCGCCGGCGAACACGCCGTGCGGACCAATGATCCAGTTGCCGCGCACCGTGCGCTCGCCGAACTGAAGTCCGATGCCGCTCATCCGGATGTGCACGCGCTCAAGGCGGCCGTCCTGACAAAGGAGCGGCGGTTCGACGAAGCGCGGGCGCTTTTGGACAAGGTGGCCGCCAGCGGATGGAACAGCCGGACGATGGCCGAAGCCCGCATGGCCCTCGCAGATGCCGAATTGAATGCCGCAGCATGGGGACCCGCCGCCGCCGATTACGGAGCCGTGGAAAACGACGCGAACCTCACCAGGGGCGAGCGCTATCAGGCCGCCCGCACCAGCCGCGAAATGCTCGCCCGCGTCCGGCCGACCATCGAGCACGATACCAGGGTCAGCCATCAGCACGAAGGCACGCTCTGGACGAGCGGCATTGAATTGAGCACGGGAACATTCGGCGACGGCAGGAACATCGTTTTCCTGCGCGGCATCTGGGACGAAATCGGCCTTGGCCACCAGCGGCTCATCACGCGCGACGATGCAGATCGCTTTCAGGCGGAAGTCGCGTGGCGGCGGCTGACGAAGCGCGGATTCTATGGCGAAGTCACCGCTGGCGGCAGCGATCAAGGCGCCATGTTCGGCGCCGCCATCGGTCGCTACGATCAGCCTGGCCCGGGATGGGAACTCCGCTTCCGCGCCAATGAACGCGCCACCGACAGCCTCCTGCTCATGGCGCTCGACGGCACGCAGGACAGTGTCGCGTTCAGCTATCATCGACGGTTCGGCGAGCGCTGGTACGTGGATGCCAAACTGGGCTGGCGCCGCGTGGAAATCGATTGCCTCGATATCGGCGAGGGCATCGATCTCGACTTCCGTCTCGTTTACACGCTGCTCGAAGAACGCGAGGGACGACCGGGCGTGACGGTCGGCTATTTCGCCGACGTCCAGCGCTTCAATCGCAATCAGCTGCCGGACGGATTCATGCAGGAACTTCTGCTCTACGCCCGCCGCGAAGACGATCCCGCCGACGCGCTCATTGACGACCGCATCAATCGCCATGGCCTTCTGCTCACCCTGTCGAAAAAATTCAGCGCACGCTGGAGCGGATTCGTCTATGGCGGCGTAGCGTATGAATTTGAGGACGGGCGCACCGAAGGCCTCGCGGGCGCCGGCATTACCGCTTATCTGAATAAGAACACCTCGCTCATCATCGGCGTGGACTATTCAACCAGCGGCAATGGCGCCAACAAAGGTGACGACGTGCTCATGGGCAGCGTGAAGGTGCGTGTCTCGTTCTGAGCCGTGGCGGAGGTTTGCAACCTCCGTCCCTCAACATTTCCGATTTCATAGTGCGCCGTCGATACTCAGGTCGCGCATTGAACGGCGGAGGTTGCAAACCTCCGCCACGCTTCAATCCAGATAAACGAACTCATTCAGGTTCATCACGGCGCGGCAGAACTCCGGCAGCGAACCGGCCTCCAGCAGTTTCCGCGCGACTGCACGTTCTGCGTCCCGCGTCTCCCGGCCGAAGGCAAGGCGCCATGCGGCATTCACGCGCTGCTCCGCGTCATGCCCGGCCTCTTTCTCAACGCGGGTGGCGAAGGCGTGCGCCACCTCGACGGTGAACGGGTTGTTCAAGAGCGTTACGGCCTGAGGCGCGACGGTGGAAACGAGGCGGCGGGAGCAACTCACGAAGTTGTCAGGCAAATCGAAGGCTTCCATGAACGGCAGGTGGACACTGCGTTTCTGCACCAGATAGATGCTGCGAACGGCCAGTTTTTCCGGAGGGCTCGTGTACCAGCCCTTGGACTTCCCGGGATTGTCATCGTAGAAGGCGGGATTGGCCGCGAGGACTTCGTCAGGCAGCTTTGGCCAGCGCGGCGGGCCGCCGTCGCACGGCTGCAATGCGCCGGAAACCGCGAGCATGGAGTCGCGCAATTGCTCCGCGGTTAGGCGCCGCGGATTCATGCGCCAAAGGAGCGCGTTATCGCCATCGAGGCTCATCGCCTTCGCCCGCGCCGCCTCATCTGTCACCCATGCGGCCTGACGATAAGTCGCGCTCGTTACCATGCGGCGCACCAGCTTCTTCAATGACCAGCCGTCCTCCACCAGCCTGACCGCCAGATAATCGAGCAGTTCCGGGTGCGATGGCGGTACCCCGCTCCAGCCAAAGTCCGCCGGCGTGCTTACGATACCCTGACCGAAACACTGCTGCCACACACGGTTCGCCATGACTCGCCCCGACAGCGGATTCTGCGGCGATACGAGCCATGCGGCGAGTGCGGTGCGCCGTCCATTACCTCCGGCTTCCGGTTTTTTTACCTCTGCGGGCTGGGGATCAAAAATGGCGGGAATGCCCGGCTGCACTTCCTCCCTTGGTTGATCGGGATCGCCCAGGGAAAAGATCTTCGTCGGTCCCGGGGCATCATCCGCCGTGGCGCAAAGGCCGGTGGTAAAAGCCTTCCGCTCTTTCTTTGCTTCCGCTGCTGCTTTCTCCGCTGTCTCGAGCTTCGTGCGCTCGTCTTTTGTCAGGGCCTCGCGCACTTTGTCGTCCTTCGGCTTGCCGCCGAGGCGTTTGCGAGCTGCGTCGAGGATCTTTGTTGCCGCTTCTTCACACTGTTTTGCGCGCTCATCGACTTTCCCGTTCACAGCGCGGATGGCTTCCTGCTCCGGTGCGAGGTCGAGCGGAAGCTCGTCGGCGAATTTGACGCCTTCAAAAAACGCGCGCAGCCGGTAATGGTCCGCCTGGGCGAGCGGCTCTGTTTTGTGATCGTGGCAGCGGCAGCACGTCATCGTCATGCCGAGGAACGCGCCGGCGGTTGTTTCTGTCAGGTCTGCCATCCATTGCGCCTTCGTTTTGTGCTCCTCGTTGAAAAGCTTCGACGAATTGTCCCACGGCCCGATGCGCAGGTAACCGGTGGCAATGAGGCAATCCTGTTCCGCCGGGTTCTGCGGGGTGCCCTTCACCATTTCGTCGCCGGCGAGTTGTTCGCGGAGAAAGCTGTCGAGCGGCTTGCCTGCATTGATCGAGCGTATGACATAGTCGCGGTAGCGCCATGCATGGGAACGGAATTCATCCCAATCGTAGCCGTTGCTGTCGGAGTAGCGCACGAGGTCCAGCCACCAGCGGGCCCAGTGCTCGCCAAAGGCCGGAGTGGCCATCAGC
>Ga0190270_10000248_pt1 | contig 23562 bp, 16 predicted proteins | sample Popmic320T_FD_133748 | JGI IMG/M metagenome (GOLD analysis project Ga0190270, IMG submission 133748) | Populus adjacent soil microbial communities from riparian zone of Weber River, Utah, USA - 320 T | ecosystem: Environmental > Terrestrial > Soil > Riparian zone | place: USA: Utah | collected...
CGCCGTCCGACCGGTCCGCGCCATCGACTACGTCTACGCGACAATCCTGGTGAAAAACTAACGCGAGCAGACGCGACGTCAGCCAGTTTGGGAGACATGGAGCATGCCACAGATCTTTACGGCGTTTGCCTCCGAAGTGAAGGTAAACGATGAAACGTTGGAAGGTCTGCAGTCCATCGAATACAGCATAACGAAGAGTCGACAGCACGTCGGCGCGATCGGAAGCGACGAAAGGATTGCCGTCTATTTCGGCATGAAGATGGTGACCGGTAAGCTGCGCGTAGCGTCGATTAACAAGACGCTCGACAAATTACTGCAGACCAACACAGAGTTCTTGATCAGCGCGACCCTCAAGCGCGCCGAGGCCAGCGCCAAGATCACGTTCGATTCCTGCTTCCTCGACGATAAGGCGTTTGCGATGGAAAAGCAGGGGCACGGCGAGACGATTTACTCGTTCACCGCGGCGCGCGTGCGCGAAGAGTAGGCGACCATGCGAGCGGTCGTCGATTCGGCGGGCCACTTGATACGACGTGGCGAAGACGTCTGGCCGTTCCGGCTGGACGTGCGCGAGGGCTGCGCCACCATCGTGCTCGCGGGAGCCGATTTCCAGGTCCGCCCGCTGAGCTGGCAGGAGAAGCTTCGCTTGGCGACCTTCGCCCATATCGGCGAGGGGTTCGTGCAGTCGAGCTTTCTTGCCTGTTGCGTCACCGGCGGCGGGCGCCTCACAGCCGACGACGAGCAGGTCCTGATGGCGCTCGCGCGCTGGATCAACCAGCCCGACGGCGATGACGCCGGCCTGCCGTTCGACGGCAAGGGGCTCTGCAAGGTCACGCGCGACGTCTGCCGGTCGATGAACGTCGGGCCCGCGGCCATTCTTGGTCTTCCGGCCTCGATGGTGGAATCGCTGTGGCAAAGCCTCGAGCCCGCGTCCTCCTTCGATGGCAGGAAGCAAACGCCCGCAGACGCGCCGCTACAGACTAAGATCGTGATCATCCCGGACGCGGCTCCGACCGACACACCGCCGCGGACCGCCTCCGCGACACCTGCCTCGGCCGACCCGCCTGCCGCGCCATGGCATCCTGCCGCGCCGATCGAGCAGGACGCGTCAGCCGCGCCCGATCCGGGCCCGCCCGCCGCCGAGCCGCCCGCGCAGGCGGACCGCTCCGCAGATGCGCCCACCGGGCTCGCACGCGCGACCGACGACGCTCCAGAAATCTCCCGGCCCGCGCGCAGCCGCGACGCTTCCGTCGCGCCGGCCGCCGCACCTGCTGGGCCCGGTCGGCGCCAGCCGCGCTTCCGCGTTTCCCTCCCCGCGGACGCTCCGAACGGACGGAGAACTCCGCAGCGACCGCGTCCGGATGCCGCGCATGCCGCGGAGACCCCAGCCGTGGCGGCCGCCGCAAGCGGCAACTCAGCGAACCCGCCCGCCATCGTATCCGGCGACGAGCCACCATCTCGCTCCGCGACATCGCCGATCGCTCGGCCGGGTGCTGTCGACCTCAATCCATCGACGCGGCCGCAAGCGCTGCTGCCGGCGCAGTTCACCGACATGGCGGCAGTCGACTTGGTGCTGGATGAACTCTGCAGGCGCCTCGACGAGGCGGCCGCCGATCTGGGAATCCTGGAAGAAGTGTAGCGCGCAATGCCAGTGCCAATGATCGACGACATCGAGCTCAAGGCGGTGCAGCACGTGTGCCAGGACACGGCCGCGGTGTTCGCCGAACAGCACATCGTTGGCCTTGACGGCACGCTGCATCAGAAGCTCGGCCGCCGCTCGCATCGCGTCGAGCTGCGCGGCCTTCTCCTCCCCGATACCGCGACCGACGACCTGAAAAGTCTCCAAGAGAAATCGTCCAAAGGGGACGAGGTCACCTTCACGGCCGACATCACGACTGCGCTCAGCATCGACAAGATGGTGATCGAGCGGTTCAGCGCCGAGCAGCACGTCGGACCGGCGGGCCAGATCGCCTACGAAATCGTGCTGGTGGAGAGTCCGCCGCTACCGCCGCCCGCGCAAGTCAGCCCGTTCGGAGGCCTCGGCGACTTCGGCCTCGGCGACCTTGGCTTCGATCCCGGCGGACTCGGCGGCGTGCTGTCCGACATCGCCGATCAGGCCGGCACCGTGATGGATGCAGTGGACGCCGCGGTCGACGCCGCCCAGGCGCTGTCGTCGCTCGCCGGTCTCGCCGACCTTGCCAGCATCTCCAATCCATTGACTCCGCTCGTCTCCAAGGTCGGCGACCTCGGCAAGCTCGCCGAGCCGGCCGCGGATCTGACCCAGGCGCTGGGAGACATTCAGCCATGACGACGCTGCTTGCTCCCACCTATTCGCTGCGGATCGGATCACAGATCTGGAAGGAACAGTTGCTTCGGTTGGAGCTGACGCTAACGGCGGCGCCCGGTATCGATATCCTGAGCGCCGTTCTCCCCGCATTGGCTCCGCTCGACGCCGCCGTTGACGACGACGTGGAGCTCACCCTCGACAGCGGCGAGCAGGGCGACAAAGTGTTCACTGGCGTCGTCGCCGTAATCCGGCGGTCGCATGCCGCGATCGATGTGAAGGCGGTCAACGCCGGCGGGGTGCTGTGCCGCTACCGGCCTGCCGCCACCTATGAGAACGCAACGGCCGCGACCGTCGTCCGCAACCTCGCGTCCGACGTCGGCGTCTCGACTGGATCGCTCGAGACCGGCTCAGAGCTCTCCTACTACGTCGCCGATCCCTCCCGCACGGCCTGGGATCACATCCGCCGGGTCAGCAGCTGGTGTGGCGCCATGGTCACGGTTTCGGCCGAGAACGAGGTGGAGTTGAAGGTCGTCAACGCGACAGCGGCTGATGCGGCGTTGCGGCACGGCCGCGAATTACTCGCGCTCGCGCGGGCGCAGACCACGGCGTCCATCGACACGTTCGTCGTCGCCGGGGAGAGCGGCGCCGGCTCCGTCTCCTCCGACCACATTCGCCGACCGACCACCGACTTCTTTGCCGGCAACCGCCCCGATGCTCCCTCGTCCACGGTGGTGTGGACGTGGGAGCCCGCGCTGCGCACCGCATCGTCGGCGGCCACCGCCGGCGCGGCGCGCAAACGCACCTACGGCGCGAAGACGGATCATGGGGCCTTCACGGCGTTCCTCCAGCCGAAGCTGCGGCCCGGAACGATCCTGGAGCTCAAGGAATTGCCCGACGGCCTCTCCGGCGGACCCGTATGGGTGTACACCGTGCGACACACGCTTTCGTCCGCGGGCGGAGTGAGCCGCATCGACTATCTCAAGGGTGGCGACAGCTTCGATCCGCTCGCCTTGCTCGGCTCGCGTGCCGGCGCTGTCCAAGGCTTGCTCTGACCATGCATTCCGCCGTCCAGACCATCCGCAGGATTGCCCGCTACGAGACGCAGCAGCGCTGGATCTCGGCGCTCGGCCTGGTCAAGTCGGTGCAGGATGCGCCGGCCGGCCGTCCGGGCAAATATTCGTGCACCGTCGAACTGCGCGAAACCGCGATCGTCCTGCCCGAGGTGCCGATCGCGACCAGCGTGATCGGAACTGTATCGCTGCCGCGCGAGAACGATCTCGTCGTGGTGCTGTTTCCGGGCGGCGATCTGCATGCGGCAGTCGTGCTGGGACGTCTCTATACGGAGCATGTCGCCCCGCCCGAGCATCGGCCGGGCGAGTCGGTCACCATCCTGCCCGGTGACGAAACATCGTCCGATAGGCGCATCGAGCTGCGCATAAAGACTCCGGGCGACGGCACCCGCAAGGTTGCGCTGACGCTTGACGGCAGCGTCAAGGTGGAGCTCACCGTCGACGGCGGCGGCATCACGCTGCAGGCGCAGGATACCCGCCTCAGCCTGCAGCAGAGCGGGAGCTCGGACGGAAAGGCCCAGCTTGCCGTCGGCGACTCGAGCGTAACGATCGAGCAGAGCGGTGACATCAAGATCGAGGCTTCCGGAACGCTCACCCTGAAGGCGAGCAAGATCGAGCTCAACGGCGACGCGTCGGTGAAGATCGCCGGACAGACCGTCGAGCTCAACTGAGGACGGCGCGTGATGGGACAGCCTGCTGCAAAGCAGAACGATCAGGTCTTCGCCGTCGATACGCACATCGTGATGGTGCCGGCGGGTCCCTCCCTTGTCCCGACGCCCTTGCCGCATCCGTTCGCGGGACAGATCAGCGGCGGCACCGTCGCGAGCGTGAAGATCGCGGGACAGCCCGCCGCCGTGGTCGGCTCGACGGCGGACAACCTGCCGCCGCACCTGCCGACGCCACCCGGCATCAGCTTTCAGAATCCGCCGGCCAACAAGGCCACCGTCCAGATGGGCAGCGCCACGGTCAAGATCGGCGGCCAGCAGGCTGCGCGAAACGCCGACACCTGCATGACCTGCAACGACCCGGCGGACATGCCGGTCGGCAATGTCATCGCGACCGGTACGGTGCTGATCGGAGGCTGAATGGCGAAAGCGAAATCATACGCGCGCCTTGGATCCGACCTCGCGTTGACGCGCTACACCGGCGTGCCCGTAAGCCTGCCGCTGCTGGAGGCCGACTCGTGGGGCACGCTCGATCTGCAGGCCGTGCCCGGCAAGGGAACCGGGCTGCAGAAGTCGACCGAAGCCCGCGACCTCGGGGCGATCAGCGGACGCGACAATCTCGGGCAGGCCCTGATCCTGCGGCTGCTCACGCACAAGGGCGCGCTCGCCCCGCTCGGTCATCCCGAATACGGCAGCCGGCTGGTGGAGCTGATCGGGCGATTGAATGACGAAACATCGCACAACCTCGCGCGCCTGTACACGATCGAGGCGCTTTCGCAGGAGCCGCGCGTTCACCGGCTTCTCGATCTGAGGGTCGACACAGCTGAAAGCAGCGCCGACACATTGCGAATTTCCTTCTCGGTCGTTCCCTTGGACGACGACGAACCTTTGGGCCTGGCATTGGAAGTGACGCTGTGACCTTCGTCGACCGAAAATATCCGGACCTCGTCCGCGACGTGCTCACCAACCTGACGCAGGGCGTCGCCGGCGAGCTGCATCGCGTGAGCTATGACCCGAACGCGCATCCGATCCAGATCCCCGACGTGGTGCTGAGCCGCCGCCCCGTCAAACGCGTCTCCGTCGTGGAGGGTCTGGTTGCGGGAGCTGCGCCCGACGATCCGCCGGTGCCCTACACCTTCGGTCTGAACGACTACGAGCTGGTGCCCGATGCGAACGACACCGACAGCCTGTCGACAATTCGCTTTCTTCCGTTCGGGCGGAAGCCTGCGCCGGACACCGATCTGCGCGTCAACTACTATCCGCGCACGACCGCGCCGGCACCCATCACCGATCTCAGTGTCGGCAGCGTGGTGCGCACCCTGCTCGAGACCTTCGCCAAGGAGCAGGCGATCCTCTATGCGCAATTGAACCTGGCCTACGACTCCGCCTTCGTGGAGACGGCGACCGGCTCGTCGCTCGACCGCGTGGTGGCCTTGCTCGGCTACCAGCGTTTCCGTGCCGGACGGCCGGTCGGGACTGTGACGTTCTCGCGGCGTGCCGGCGCGGTCGGCGAGATCACCATACCGGCCGGCACGCCGGTCACTGACGCGGCCGACAAGGTGCGCTACGAAACGGCGGAGAGCCGCTTGATGCGGGCGGGCGAGACTGCCGCCGAGATCGCGGTGCGTGGCTCAACCGACAACACGCCGCCGGTCGACGCCAACGCGCTCACCGTGATCCAGCGCGCCATCGCGGGTCTCGATGCGGTCACCAACGAGCGCCCCACCGCGCGCGCCACCAGCGACGAATCCGACGCCGAGCTTCGCGCGCGCGCCCGCGACGCACTGATCTCTTCGAACAAGGGAACGCTCGGCGCGCTGCGCAATGGCCTGCTGCAATTGCCCGAGGTGCGCGACGTCAAGATCATCGAGATGCCGAACGGCGTGCCCGGCGAGGTGACGCTCAATGTCAGCCTAGCGCAGAACGTGACGACCCAGGGCAATGAATTGCCCGATGCCGTAAAGGCGTGCATCGAGGACCTGCGCCCCGCCGGCATCCGCATTGTCGGCGGCAAGGCGGGCACCGTTGACCTCGCCGCGAAGGTGCAGTTGACGCTGGCCGGGAGCCAGCTCGCGAAGGCCGAGGTCAGCAAGGTGCAGGATCAGGTGAGAAAGACGCTGGTCGGCGAGGTTGCGAGGCGTGGTGTCGGCGACCGCGTCCGTATCAAACCGATGGTCGCCGCCGTGCTCAAGGACGAGCGCATCGTCGATGCCGACATCCTGCTTGCCATCAAGGGATCGGCGCCCGCCGGCACTGATCTCGACCCGCCGGCCGATGCGGCGGTGCAGCTCGATGCTGCCAACATCAGCTTTAACCCGGAGACATTCGACCAGCCGTTGCCGGCCGGACAGACCGTCCCGCTCGATATCAGCGCCAAGGTCGGCGCGCTGCTCCAGGGCACTGTGACGGCGACCCAGGCACAATCGCTGCTGACAGCCAAATTGAAGAGCGCCTTTGGATCGGTCGCCGCCGACACCAGCGTCGACATCAACTTCCTGCTCAATGCGCTGCGCGATGACGCCAACTACACGCTCGATCCGATGAAGCTTCAGGTCACACTGACCTCTCCGCAGCAGTTCGTGCAGATCATGCAGGGCAGCGGCGCGTTCCGTGTCCTCGCAGCCTACCGGTTCAACGTCAGAGACGTCGAGGTCAGCCCGTGAACTACCTCCGGCGCATCCTCGACCTCCTGCCGCCGCCCTATACGCAGACGGAAGATTCCGTCCTTGCCGGAATCATCGACCTTGCGGCGCTCGAGCTCGAGATCGTGCAGGAGGACCTCGATCACATGCGACAGACGCATTGGATCGAGACCGTCTACGACATGCGGGACGCCACCAAGCTCGGCGCCCTATTCAACATCGCGCCCTTCCCCTGGGAGAATCTCCGGCTCTATCGAGACCGGCTGCTCGCCCTGGTGACGGCGCGCTTGCGCGGCGCCCTCGCACCCGATGACATCCGCCGCTTCGCGCTCGACTATCTGCAGCGCGGCGAGCGCGACCTCGATTGTATCTTCGTCCCGCCGGGGCTCAAGAACCTCACGATCTCCGATGCCTTCAAGGAGAAGCTTACGGCCGAGCAGCTCCAGGCGCGCCCCTCGTTTCGCGGCTTCGAGCTCGTGGAATATCCGAAGCGGACGCGCACCAGCCAGACCCTCGCCGACCGCAACGGGCGCGTCCCCTACCTGTTGCGCTGGAGCGAGGCGAATAAAGGGCTGGACCATACCGTGGTCGAGTTTCACGTCACCGGACTGGTCCAGAACCGTACCGTCGTGCCGACCCTGTTGAACCTGACAACCGGCGATCTGATCGGCTTTGCGGGGCGCGTCCCGTTCGGTCAGACCTTGAGCGTGCTGCGCGCCGATCCGGACGCAGCGCTCGACGACCGCAAGTTGCGCGCCACGCTCGACGGTCGCGACGTCGCCGACCGCATGTTCAGCGTCGGCAATGTCCAGCTCGGCGTCCCGTTCGGCAAGCAGCAGCAGGACCCGGCGCCGCAGCTGCCGCGCCTGCCGCGTGGTGCCAATGACTGGATTTTCCTCGCCGTCGGCTTGTACGACATCCGCGGGCTGGACCGTTTCTTCTTCGCCCTCGCCGGCAAGGATCTGCACGAGGCGGTGTTCGACGAGACCGCCTTCGATGCGTCGCTGTTTCCATCCGGCACGATCGCGCGCCTTGACATGGCTTGGACCGAGAGTGAGCCCGCATCGTTCGAGCTCCGCGTCCCCGCCCACCTCGTGATCGAGCCCGCAAGCGCCGACGTGTCCGCCGGTCCGCCTCATCGGCAGGTGACCGATGCGCTCGTCGCCAGCGTGGCCGACCTGCGCGCCGCCGGCGTCAAGGCGCAGGTCGTCTTCGTTCCGTTCGAGGAGTCGCAGCCCCAGACCGCAATCGCTCGGGTGCCGTGGATGGTGCTCGATCCCGAGACCGGGCCCGCCGGCGATACCGGGTCGATCGAGCTGGGCGGACGTTTCGGAGACTCGGCTCTGGACCGGGCACGATTTGAGTAGGGAGCCGAGGCATGATTCCCGCATCCCATCTCGTCCCCAAGGGCAGGCTGACGCTCGAGGTGCATGCCGAGGGCCGCCTCGTCGCCTCGCGTCGGGCCACCAACATGGTGCTGCGAAGCGGCGCCGGCCTGATCGCCAGGCTGTTCACCGGGGCCGCTGATACCAAGCCCGTGAACACGATCGGGGTCGGCTTCGCGCGCGAAGGCGGCGCGGCCGACCTCGCCGCCCTCACGCCGCCCGATCCGCCGGTCGCCAAGGAAGCGCTGCAGAGCCCGGTCGCCGCGCAGGACTTCGTCATCGACGCCAGCCAGCCGGGCTCGATCAAGGTGACCGTGAACGCGCCGTTCAAGCCGACCGTGGACCTGACGGACGTGAGCGAAGCCGGCCTGCTCGCCGGCGACGTTCTCTACAATCAGGTCGTCTTCGAGCCCGTCACGCTGCGTCCGGGCCAGAACGTTACGTTTTTCTGGGAGATCAACTTTCCCTTCGGGCATTGACCGATTGGAACAGGGAGTGCGCCATGCAAGACCTGACAATGAACCTGCTCGGCTTTCCGGCTGTCAATCGGGATCTCACGGTGGAGTTGCGCGATCCCGCGTCGCAGAACGTCGTGCGCACCGTGAAGCCGTTTCTCGACGGCACCGTGCGCGTGCCGAAGATCGACCCCGGCGCCTACGAGGTGGCGGTGCGCCATCCCAATATTCCGGTGCCCATCCTCACGCGGCCGATCCGCGTGCTTCCAGTCGGCGACACCAAGATCTCGATCGTCATCGACCCGTCGAAGTTCCGCAACACGCCGATCGAAGACATTCCCGACGCCAACCTCACGCCGGTGCAGGACTTGGCGCAATCTGTGGCCGAAACGGTGCTGCCGCTCGCCAACAAGGTTCCGGGCGAAGCGATCCTCTCGCGCGACTGGAACGCGATGGCCTCCGCCGTGCGCGACCTCGCGCAGGCCGTCGGGGAGCTGACCAGACTCGTGTCGCCGATCGGGCACAACCATCCGGAGCTCGAGAAGAAGTTCGATGAGGTAACCGGCAACTTCGACACGCTGGTCAACACGGTAAGTTCGGTCGTCACCGAGCTGCAGCGGCAGATCCAGACCCAGCGCTTCCGCCGGCAGATCGACGACGTGCTCGACGCCGCGCAGATCGCTCCGGATTCGCCGAGGGCCAAGGAGCTCACCGACCTGGTCGCCAATCTCGAGAAGTCGGTGACCGTCTCACCGACCGCGTTCAGCCGCGAGGTCCGCAATGCGGCGCAGCAGCTCGGCACCAAGGTCGAGACGCTGATCGATGAAAAGCGGATTCCGACCCGGACTTCGCCGCTAAGCCGGCGGTGCAGAGCCTGAGCACGGCCATCGATCTCCTGAAGGAGCAGCGGTCGACCACCTATGACGCGGAGCTGAACCACCTGCGCAACCTCGACCGCAGCCTCGGGGGGGGCGCCATCAAGATCGGCCTGCGGTGACCCATGGCACAAGCAACCAATCAGCTCAACCGGATCGCCTTGCTGGTGGACAAGGTGACGCCCGTCGGCAACAAACAGCGCGGCATGCGCATCGAGGCCGACGACTGGAACACACTGGTCGACGTCGCATTGGGCATCCTGCAGCTTGATCGCCTGCAGGAGCAGCGCTCCGGAAACCTGCTGGAGGAGCGCTTCGCCCTCAAAGACCATGAGCATCTCGGCGAGGTGAGCATCGCCTGGCTCGATGCGGATCTTCAGGCGCGCCTGGGTGGCGCCAGTGCTCCGGTGTCCACTCGCCAGGCACTGGCCGACATGGATCAGAAGATCCGCGCGCTTTCGGATCAGGTCGGGCGCTTGCAGACGATCGTCGCGACCTCGCAGAAGGTGCTCGATGACGCGCAGGTCAAGGAGACCGACCGCTCTAAGGCCCTGCTCGATTTCGACCGGCGCTTCAAGGGACTCGAGGACATGAAGACCCTGGTAAGCACACTGGCCGGCGACGTCGGCTCGATCCGCACCAACATCGCGACCGTGCTCGATCTGCGCCGATCGCTGCAGGATCCGGCCGGTAATCCGATCGACATCGGGCAGGTCCGCAACGACGTCGCCAACCTAAAGGTGTTAGCGGCCAACCTCAACGGGGCCGACGGCCAGCCCATTCGTCTGCGCGATATCGAGGCGCGGATCGAGGACATCGCCAACGTGGCGGGGACCGCGGGCGCCGGCGGACTGGACGGGCGCCTGGCGGCGCTGGCGGCTTCGATCGAGGAAACCGTGAACGCGAATACGCTCGCGCTGATCGCCGATGCGAAGACGTCGTTGCAGACCGAGGCGGCCGGGAGCGAAACTCGACTGCGCAACGAGTTCCAGGCCTCGCTTGGGCAGACCCGCGATACGTTGCAGACGCAGCTCGCCGCGCAGCTCGCCGCCACCGAGACCAGATTCAACTCCACCCTCGACACCCGCATCGGAGCCCTGACCGACAGCGTGCGCAGGGACGCGCTGACGAGCGTCGGTGCGCTGGTCAACCAGCGGCTCGCCGACGTGCCGGATCAGGTGCGCGCCCAGGTCGCCAGCGCGGTAAACGCCCTGCAGGGAACGCTGAGCGCAAGTCTGCAGGCGACCCTGACTGCCACCGTCACGTCGCAGGTCAAGGTTGCGGAGACGCGCCTCAACCAGCAGATCGGCGCCATCCAGGCTGCGACCACGGCGCTGACGCAATCGATGCCCGGCGTGATAGCCGACCAGATCGATGCCACACTGCCGGGCCTGCAGACCACGCTTACCCAGGTCGTCACATCTCAGGTGGCGGCGTCCCGGCAGGGAATCGAGGTCACCATCGGCACGACGGTAAGCGGCTCGGTCGCCGGCGCGCTGCAGAACCTCGACGCCCGTATCGCGACCGGCGTCGCCCAGCAGACCGCGTCGGTCGGCGGCAAGATCAACGACGCCGTTACCGCCGCCACCAGGGATCTGCCGGCGCAGGTGTCGTCGGAAGTGAAGGCCCAGCTCACCGCGGCCAATCTCGACGGCAAGCTACAGGACAGCGCGAAAGCCATCACCACCCAGTTGCGATCGGAGATCAAGAGCGCGGCCGCCGATCAAAATGCCCAGACCTCCACGGCGATCCAGAGTGCCGTGACACTGCTGCAAGGGCAATTGGCCTCCGCGGTCGCCTCCGGCGTCAAGGAAACCAAGGAATTCGCGACCGCGCAGGTCGGTGGCCTGCGTACCGAGCTCAACAACGTCATCGACAGCAAGCTGCGGGCCACTCGCGACGCCGTCACCTCGGATTTCAACTCGCGCCTGCAGGTCAGCCACGATGAGCTGAGCTCCGATCTCCAGGCCCGGCTCAGATCCGTCAACGAAAGCCTCACCACGCAGATCCGCGGGGCGCAGCAGATAAGGCGTCCACCATGATGCTAGCTGAGCTCGAAAGGAAGACGGCCGCGCTCATTGCCGACCACATGGCGCCGCGGACGCATCTGAGCGTGATCGCGGCGCCTGGTCCACCGAGTCCCACCGACGACGGCCGCGAGGTGGCCGTGGTGTCGATCGCCGAGGCTTCGACCGACGGCGAGTTTCAGGCCGAGCGCTTCGTGAGCCAGACCAGCCCAGCGCAAAGCCGGCGCGTGCTGCCCCTGTCGATCGTCGCGGGGATTGACTTTGCGATACGGCCCGCCGATCCCGCAGGCCTCGCCACCGCGCGCGCCCTGCTGCTCGAGGACGTGTCCCTGGTCAGCCATTTCCTGTCGAGCGACGGCATCCTTGGCGGCGCCGACTTCGCCATCGCGGTTCCCGACCCGGGCTTTCAGGTGCGCTCCTTTCGCGTGAGCAAAGATGTGGTCAATCGCGACCTCGCGCAGGGCCTGCTTACGGCGCGGATCGAATGCTGCGGCGACGTGGAGATCTGGCCACCCGACCAGGTTTCGCAGGAACACCTGATCGACAAGATTAGGCCCGCGATCGTCGCGCAGTCGATCGAGATCCTGCCGCTTCAGCCAGTCGTTCCCGTGGGAGGTCGCGTCCGTCTCAGGGTCGGCGGACTGCCGCGCCGGCGCGCCGCCGGTCCGCCCGCCGAGCCCTTCGCGTTTTCCGTGCACGTGCTGAGCAACGTGCCGCCCGACCAGCGCGGGACCATCAGCAGCGGTGCTGCCGGCGCCGAAGCCGGCTCGCGTCTTGTCAACGTCACCGGCGGATCGACCGAGATCGAATATGTCGCGCCGACCGCCAATGTCACCGGAATGCGTATCGAGGTCGTCGCCGTTCATTTCGCCACACCGGACGGCAGGACTGGCGCCTTTCTGGGCTCGGTGGCGGTGCGCGTCACCGGAGGGAACGGATGACGTCATTCGTCGGCAGCGCGCTGTTCTATCCCGTGAGCTATGCGTCCGCCCAGCTCCTCGATTTGGTTCGCGGTGTGACCGACCCGACGCTCCTCGATACCGTGGAGTTCACCGACGAGAGCGGCGGGGTAGCGGTTCGCCAGCTTGCGCTTCCGCGCCTGCCCGGCATCGACGAGGTGGAGGTGACACAGGCGACGTTGCAGATTCGGTCACTTGCGCGCGACATGGAGATATCGACCTACGGCGCCCAGACCGGCCCGGACGGCAAAGGCGTGTTTCTGACCCTCGACAAGCCCGGGCGATTGAAGAAGGTGGAGGTCGAATATGTGCTGCCGACGCCGGTGGTGGGCGAGGCGGCATACCACGTCATCGTCAGCTCGGCGAAGAAGGATCCGTCCGTACTGCAGCCCGGAACACCACTGTTTGCGGTCGACGACTTCGAGCCGCCCGGCCAGATGTTTCCACGAACGCTGGCTGGCATGACCCAGACCGCGCTCGGCGGCAACCGCTTCTTACTGAATCTTCCGAGCGTGCTCGGCGACGCATGGCTCATTCAGCTCGCCAAGGGCAACTCGGCCGTCGACTTGGTTCCGCAGCAGATTGCCGTTGCGATTCGCAGCGTGACCCTCGACGGCGTGCCGAGCAACGTGGCCGTCACGCTGGCCACTGCCGGCGGCGACACGGCGCTGTGGAGCAATCCGCAGCTCCTGCTTCCGTCGTCCGGCGTCCAGGACATCAGCTTCACGCCGCTGGCACAAAAGGAGCTCGCCACCGCGTTGACGCCCGCAAGCGCCGATGCCGTCACCTTGCCGCTCACCGTCAAGTTCAGCTCGGCGAGCGGCGGAGCGCTCGGCATCGTGGCGCGCACGTTGCAGGCCCGCTACATCGTGCGCCCGGTCGCGGCAGCGCCTGCGACTATCACGCTCGCGGGCGCGCGTACGCCGCTCACCCTTACGGCGCCAGCCGGGCTGCAACCGCAAGGGAGCGCGTTGCGGCTGGTCGCCCGCTGCAAGGGGTGGGAGCTCAACGGCGGCTTGGCTGAGCCGCCGCCGGAAGAGCCTTCCACGGGTCTGCGGGTCACGCAGGCGAACATGGTTGCGCAAAGCGCGCGGTTCGATGGATCGGACTTTCCGCTAGTCAATGTAAGGCTGTATCTCGCGGCGCCCGGCGCCGCCGAGGTCGCGGTCGAACTGCGCGAGGACGTCGCCGGCAGGCCGGGCGCCATCATCGGCAAGCCGGTGGCAATGAAGATCGCCGGAACACGCGGCTGGCAGGATTTCGCCTGCCAGCCCACGCCATTCCGCAATGCCTCCACTGCGCTGTGGGTAGCGGCGCGGGTCACGAAGGGCGAGGTGTTATGGTTTGCCGCCGGCGACCAGGGCGCGTGCCTGATCAGCCTTGACAAGGGCGCGACCTGGGGCGCGCCCGACTCGGTGCTGACCAGCTCGTCCTCGCTGCTGGTGCAGCTGTTTCACGACCGTACGTCCGTGCCGCTGTCGCGCGCACCGATCGTTCGCGTGGACAGCGACGGCGCATCGGTAGTCGCGGACCTACTGGCGGGCGCTGCCGCGCCCTCCCCCAAGCAGGCCGCGTCCTGGCCGATGGAATTTGTCCTCGACGGATTCGCCCTGCCGGCGGGCCTGCTGTCGTTCTATGCCCGCCAGCCCGGCGCGGCGAAGATCGACCAGACCCTGCAACTATTCTCGCGCAGCGTCCTCGACCTGCGCGTCGAGTCGGCGGCGCTCTTCTACGACCCGTTCGCAACTACGGCTTCGGTGACCTGACGCATGCCCAGCATTTCGGCAACGTTGCAACTCGACGCCGGCGGCCTCGCCGATCTGCAGGCGATCCCGCAGCAGCTCGAAATCCTAGTCAACACTGCGAAAGGCAAGCTCGATGCGATTCACGGCGGTGCGGCCGCCGGCGACCCGTTTTCCGGGCTGCTCGCCAACTTCAAGGCGCTCGAAACGCAGGCCGCCGATCTGCCCGATCTCGGTTCGGTGCTCGGACCGATGCAGTCGCTCGCAAAGGATCTTCCCGACGCCGGATTCGTGAACATCTCGGCGCTGACGCGCGACGTCGACCAGATGCTCGAGGTTTTCGGCCCCGCGAAGGATCTGCTGCTCAGCGGCAACCTGGATGCCAGCCTCGAGCAAGGCGCGGGGAAGGCCCTCGAGCTCGTGCAGGGTCTGCTCAAGCCGGGCGACGACAGCAAGTCGGTGCTCGACCAGCTGGAGCGTTTCTTCGACCTGTTTCGCTCGCTGCAATCCTGGGGGCATGCGCCCCCGGACGCGCAGGCGCTCGCCGACTTTCTCGGCCGGCTTTTCGTCGGCGTGCCGGCCGACCTGCTGGAGAAGCCCTACGCCGCATTGCGGGCCGTATTGGATCCTCTCGCCCATGTCCTGCCGCAAGGACCCGAGCTCACGGCGTGGCGCGGCGCATTTGCGGGCCGCGTGCAATTCTGGGCCGACGCCAATGCGCATCTCGCGGCTGCGAATATCGATTGGTCCGGGCTGGAGGCGAGCCTCCACGCCGAGCTGCAGTTGCTCATCGAGCTGCGGGCGAAGCGCGACCGCGTCATCTCGCTATCGGGGGCCAATCTCAACAGCCTCGATTTCCGGGCGCTCGATCAGCTCAAGGACGTCATCGCGGTCATCGCCCGTCCGCCCGAGTTCCGTATCGCCAAGATCATGGACGGCATCCGCAGCCACATCGAGGCGCTTGCCACGAGCCTGGAGAGCTGGGCGCCGACACCGGAGGAGCTGCGAGTGGTCGTCAACGGGCTCACCGGCTCGTTCCGGCAATTTCTCGAGCAAAGCCCGCTCGGCGAGCTGCGCAACCTGCTGCTGCGCTTCCACCACCGCATGATGTTGGCGATCGAGTCACTCCCGTTCCAGGCGCTCGCTGGCGATGTCGAGAAGGCGCTGCTTCAGGTCGCGGACGCGATTGGCGTCCTCGACCCCGACCTGGTCCGCAAGCCCATTCACGAGTTCTTCGACACGATCGAGTCCAAGATCAAGGAGGTTCCGCTCGCCGACGTCCAGGCCGCGGTCGGGGCGGTGTGGAACGAGGTCAAATCCGTTCTGCAGCAGATCGACACGCAGCTCACTGGCGTGAAGGACACGCTCACCGCGCTCACATCCCGCGTCAACGATCTCACCCAGCAGCTCAAGCCGATCCTCGATACGGTCAGCAAGGACATCGACACGATCAAGGCGATGCTCGACTCCTTCGATCTCAAGGAGCCGGCTTCGCTAATCGTTGACGATTTGCACCAGCTTCGCGACAAGCTGGCAGCGGTCGATTTTTCGGTCATTCCGGGCCCCGCACTGTCCGGCCTGCATGCCGGTGCGCAGCTCCTGCGCGGCCTCGACGTGGCGGGCGCCGTCAATCCGCCGCTCGGGGACGCGCTCGCGAAGGTCGATCCCACGCCGCAGCTGCAGAGCGTGACCGTCTCGCTGTCCGGAGCGACCGTCAATCTGCGGGCGGTCGACCCGTCCTCCGTCGTCGCGCAGCTAGACAAGCCGGTCGACGACCTGCTGAGGGCGCTGAACGAATTCGGCCCCGAAAAGCTCAACCGCCTTCTGCTCGAGGCCATTCGGCCAGTCGAGGACGCGCTGCATCAACTTGATTTCGGACAGATCCTGTCGCCGCTGACGAAGGCTTTTGCGGATCTGTTCGCCAAGGTCGACGGGGTACTCAACCCAGACCCGATTTTCGCGCCGCTCGACAAGCTTGTTCAGCCGGTGGTCGACGCCATCGACGCCGTGCAGCCGTCACGCCTCATTGGGCTCGCCACCGCGCATGCGGAGCCGCTCGCCGATGCGACCGCCTCCTCGGCCCACCCTCCCGCCGCGATCGCCAACGCCCGCGCGGCGCTGCAAGCGATCCCGGAATCCGCCGAGAGCCAGGAAGGGTTGTTTGGATATCGGCCCGGCGACATGCTGATCCCGATCATCGATATTCACCGCATGCTCGTGCAGTCGGTCGGGCGGATAAGCGAGGAGGTACTTACCGAGGCGGCGCGGGCGTTCCAGCACAACCTCACCGGCCGCCTGCAGGCCCTGCTACCCGCCTCGATCGGCGTCGAGGTCGACAGCTCCCTTCGGCTCGCGGTCGGCGAATTCGCCCCCGGCGCTGTGATGGGCAAGCTCAACGAGTCCGCCCTCGCGTTCCAGGGTTTCGTCGGCAAATTCGCTTCGGTTTCGGCGAGCCTGAATGCCGGCGATACCGTCGTCGCCGGGCGCATCCGCACGCTTCTGCCGCAGCTCGATCCGCTGCTGCTCACCCCCTCGCCCGCCCAGGCGGACGGCCTGGTCGCCGCATCGGCGAAGGCAAAGGCGGGCCTGCGGCTCGACGGCCTCCACGCGGTGTCGTCGCAGCTCGTCGCGCTGGAGACGATGTTTCCCGCCTTTCTGCGCGCGCCCGAGGTCACCGCGCAATCGCTGCGCCAGTTCCTGCAGGATCTCGATCCGGCTCCGGTGCGCATCGCTATCAACGCGGCCTATGACCGGATCGGCGCACGGATTGTCGCCTTACAGGAACCGTTGATGAAGGGAATGGACCAGCTGATGGGCCTGGTGGAAGACTTCGTGCTGCCGATCACGCCGGGCGCGCTGCTCGTCCTCGGCGACCAGCTGCACCAGGCCGTCAAGGATCAGCTTCTCGCCTTCCATCCCGATCGCTTCAAGGACGAGCTCAAGGTCATCTTCGACATCGTCAAGGCTCAGCTCAAGGCCTTCAATCCCGCCGTCATCGTCGACGAGCTCGACCAGCGGCGTGACGACCTGATCAAGACGCTGCGTGGTTTCGTCGCCGGGCTCCAGCCGGACGCCTCCGAGTTCATCAAGCTGCAGGGCGATCTGGCAGCGCTGAAACCGGGCGAGATTCTCAAGCCCGCCGTTCAGGCTCTGCAGCCGGTGACGGATCTGCTCGGCAAGATCGACGCAAAGATCCTCCTGCAGCCGCTGATCGATGCGATCGCCCGAATCCGCGCGGAGGTCCCGGAGGTGGTGGCGGAGATCGAGGCCGCCATCGACGAGGTGCTCGATACGATTCCAGAGGGAGGTGGCGCCAGTGCCAGTGTCAGTATCAGCGCTTCGGCTTCGGTCGGCTGAGCGAAAACGACAGCGGCTGCGCGCCGACGAGGTGGCGCGTGCATGCACGCTTGCGAACGGCGCTGCGCGCACCGAGGTCTACGGGCTCGACGGACGGCTGCATCGCACCGACGAGCCGGACGGCAGCTCGCTCGCGTTCAGCTATGCGGTCGACGGCACGCTGCGGCTGGTGGAGCACTCCTCCGGCGAGCGCACCGCGTACGAGCATCGCGCCGACCCGGCGGAGCCGAAGGTCCTGCGGGCCGCCAATGCGCATTGCGAGACGGCGGTCGAATTCGATCGAAACGGCTTTCCGGCACGGCTAGTCCAGCGAGTCGACGGTTTGGAATGGACGATCCGATACGAGCGTGACGAGATTGGGCGCGTCGGCGCGTGCCTCTATCCGCAGGCGGCGGACTTGCTGCGCACGACATCGCGCGAGACCCGCAACGGGGTGACGAGTAGCTTCCGAGCCGGCGTGCAATCCTATTTCGACGTCGCAATGCATACCGATGGCATGTCCATCGCCTTTGCGGACGGGACATCGAGCGAGCAGACGGCCGGACGTCTCCAGTGCAAGGATGCGTCCGGCGTGCCAGTCGCCGATTTGCCTTTCGCGGTCGACGACAAGCGCCGCCTGCGGCGATCGGGGGATCGCACCTTCGCGTACGATGAAGCCGGACGGCTGTCCGAGTTCGCGCATCCCACGGACGCGACCCGTTACCGATACGACGGTGACGGGCGCCTGATCGAGGTCGTCGCCGGGGCGCGCAGGACGCGACTGCATTACGCCGACCAAATCGTGCCGACGCGCGTCGACGAGGAGGCGATCCGCTATGACGCCCTCGGCCGCCGCACGTCCTGCGGCGAGACCCGCTATCGCTACAACATGTATGGCCAATTGACCGAGGTCATGCTCGCCGACGGCGCGACGATCCGATATTGCTACGACGGCTTCGGCCGGCTGGTGAGCCGCGATTGCGGCGGCGAGCGCGTTTACTACGTGGTCGATTTCGACGGCCACCGCGTCGCCGAAGCCGATGCGCAGGGACGCGTGCGGCGCAGCTATCTGTGGCTGGGCGCCGCTTGCGTCGCAGCCGTCGACGGCGCGATCGGCGGCAGGCTCGCGCAAAGCTTTCATCGCGGCGCGTCGAGCGCGCTGGCGGCGATCGGCGCGCCTAACGGCACGCTTCGCCGCGTCGACTGGCAGGATCCCTACGGCGCCGACCGGCTCGGGACCGCGCAGATTCCTGGCATCGCATCGTTGTTTCCGGATCCCGCGACTCGGCTCTACCACGCTGGCACTCGCTGGTTCGACCCGCGTACCGCACAATTCCTCACGCCCGACGGCTGGTTCGGCACCGATTGCTGGAATCATCTGCCGCTTGGCGTGCGCGCCGTGTTCGACGCGCTACCGGGCGGCACCAACGTGATGCAGACGCCGCAGTCCGCCTATGTCTGGTGCCACTACGACCCCGTCAATTTCGCCGACCCGAACGGCCACAGCGCCGGCGAGGTCTTCGGAATCATCTACTCGATCATCTCGTTCTTCCTCTGGCAGATGCAGGTCACCAGTATTGCACTGCAGATGGCGCTGCTCAATTTCGTGATCATGATCATCCCGAGCATCATCGATCTGATTGTCAGCGCCGCCTCTGACGAGCCGCTGTGGGGCGTCAACATTTTCAACGCGATTCCGCCGCTGGTGGCGTCGTCCCGCCTGATGGTGCCGTGGGCCTTCCCGCTCAACAGCCTGTACAACGCGAGCGGCTCAGTCTTCACAATGGGGTCGGTCATCTGGATGCGCGGATCGCAGAACCGCGGCCTCGGCGAATCCTCCAAGCGTGACATCCTGCACTGCACCAATGCGGCAGACTACGCGGCCGCAAAGGAGAGCGTCGCGTCGGACATCTTCGCCGTGCCGCGGCCAGCCGTCAAAGGCACCGGCACCATGGATGCGGCCGGCAGCACGATTACTGCGCCGGTGCTCGATCCGGCGCTCGCCGTCGGCGGTGCGACCCTCAATGACTACTTCTCGAACAACGATCCGATCGGCGTTCGCATCGGCGCTGCCGGCGCGGTGGAATTCCCGGCCATCAATGCGATCAGCGGCGGCACTATCACCCTGAGCCAGGCCCTGCCGGCAGGTTTCCATGGGCTCGCCATCGAATTCTTTCGTCTCGACCCGCCGCTCGTGAAGGTGGCGAAGGACGGGCAGACGATCGCGCGCTCGATCACCTTCGTGCGCGGCAGCTCGATCCACTTCGGCAACGCGCTGCCCGAGAAGTTCCCCGAGAGCGGCCTGACGGCGACCGAGTATCTCTTCAAGGCCAAGCGCCTGAGGACGTTGTTCAGCGCCAACCCAGAGTTCCTGCTGATCGGGCTTCCGGCCGGACCCGCCATCGGCGCCTTTGCGCCCGACGACTTTCTGAGGATCCTCAGCGGCGGCCGCTATTTCGGCCGCAAGCTCGAGCGCAAGCAGGGCAGCACCAACATCATCCTCGACGCCAAGCTCGATCCGGGCGCGACGCCACTCGATCCGAACGTCGAGGTCGCCGTCATGACGGCGACCGCAGATCCCGTCGTCAACAATCAGACCGCCTCGGGTGACAAGGTCACGGTGGGCGCGGTTCGCAGCCTGCGCAAGCAGGACGGCCTGTCGATTACCTTCGCGGGCCCGCCCGCCGTGGTCGACCGCCGCATCGTGCTGCAGACGTTCCTGCGCTGCGCGCTCGACAGCGCCCTGCCGGCCGGCCTGCAGGGAAAGCCGATCAAGATCGACCTGCTGATGCCGGACGCGACCACGGTGAATGGGACGCTGACGGCCGCCGACACGGTGACGACCGGAGCGCATGACGCCGAGAAGTTCCACAACGATCAGCCGGTCCGCATCACGGCAGCGGCGAACAAGAAGTTCGACACGACCGTGAAGCTGATCACGGCGGCCGCGAATACAATCCAGCTGACGGCCGCTCCGCCGGCTGCGGACTTCCCAGGCAATGTCGCGGTCCAGGTCGTGGCCCTGAAGGGGTTCAAGACGATGGAGGGCGACGCCGGCCCGGCCCCTGCGGTCGGCGCCGACCAGACGATCGACGTCGCATCCGATGACTTGACGGCGCCGGGCGGCGATCAGCCGCTGCTGGTGCGGCCTTCGACCGGCGGCGATCCTCCGGCGCTGCGCACCGTCAAGGGCAATCCCGACACCATTGCGCAGGTGGACAGCCCGCCCACGAACAACAACAACCTCGCGATCCAGAGGCTTTCGCCTGACGCCGCCAAGATCAATCGGGGCACCGCCGCAAACGTGGTCCTGCGCCTCACCGCGGCGGGCGGGCATCCCTTCGTCGTCAACGACGAAATCTATTGTGCGGACGGCACCGAGGAGTATATCGGCAAGGTGAATGCCCTCGTGGCCGGGGTGCCGGCCGATCTGCTGCTCGAGGATCCGATCTTCACCCCGACCTTCGGCGGCGGCAGCCCATTTCGGGTCTCGGCCGTCGAGCCGAGCGGTCACAATACGCCTGATGCGAGCCTTGACGATTCTCTGATCCTCATTCCGTCGGATCCGGACGAGGATCCGGTGACGCGGGCGCGCGCGGTGCCGCTGCACGAGATGCGGCACGTGTGGCAGTACGCGGTGGTCGGGCCGTTCTTCTTTTCGCAGCCGATCCCCTGGCTCATCGATCTCGGCTTCCAGTTCAAGAGCGACGGCGCCGCCCACGCCTCCCACAAGATAACCAAGTGGGTGAGCCTCGGCGCTCTCGACGGGGCCTTCACCTGGGCGGCCTTGGGATTCAGCAGGGGGTCGAGCACGACCGTTGCCGGCAAAGTGAGCGCCGTGAAGCGAATCGACATTGACGCGACCGTCACGGCCGACGCTATCAAGCAGTTCGAGAAGAAAGACCCGGTGGAAGTGGGGATCGACGACAACAAGACCTACAACATCGTCGACGACATTTCGGTTGACGGCCGTTTCTTCGATCTGCGCTTCGAGCTCGGCGCCGATTTCCCGATCGGCGCCGCCGTGACGGTCAGCATCAGTACCTTTCAACGCATGAACTCCAAGATCTCCAAGTACTTCAGCCTGAACCTGGCGCAGATCTGGGGCGACCGCCTTCCCACCTCGTGGGGGCGTACGCTGAACTCGTTCCTCAACCGCGAGAGCTGGTTTCCCCTGCTCGGGCTCTATCCCATCGCCTTCATGCGCGCCGGCGGCGACCAGCGCCGGATGTATTTCGAGCAGGACGCATCGTTCCAGTCCGGCGACCTCTATACCAGCTTCGGGGTATCGTATCCGAACGAGATCTTCGTGGGCGAGTACGCGCGGCTGTTCGCCTTCATCGAGGCGCGCGGTTTTGGCGACCTCGCCACCGGCATATCGAAGCAGACCGGAAACATCACGCGCGTCCTCACCGTCAATACGCCGGCGCCGCCCGCCGGCCAGACCGCATCCGATCTCGTTCCGGGGTCCACCAGCGTCGGCGTGGGCGAGGTCCGCTTCCGCAAGGAGGTGATGATCCCGATGAACGAAAAGATCGAGAACGCCACGGGCGCCATGTTCGTCGCCAACACGCCGGGCGAATACAAGGTGCTGGCGCTGGGCGCGACGCTGGACGACATGGTGGATCCCGCCCTGTGGCTGCCGCCGTTCATTCCGTTCTTCCCGGCGTCCTTCAACGATCTGCGCAAGGTCACCGTGAAGACGCTCGGGTTCGACAAGCAGTTCACCCACGCTGACCCGCTGTTCGAGACCGAGAGCCACACGTTTGCGATCACTGGGGCCGCCGGCGTGACCTACTCCTTCTCCTACAAGACGCCGGCTCCGGCGCCGGCGGGCACCGTCGCCGGGCTGACCTTCACGGCCCCGCCCGTGGCCACGGAGGTCACCCATGTGCTGCAGGTGAGCTGCACCTATCCGGCCGGCCACGACATCTTCAAGGCGAATGGCAAGGCGCACGACCAGGTTACGCTTCCCCCGGCGAACCTCACCAATGTGTGCCAGGACATGGAGATCGTGATTGCGCCGATTGCCATCAACGACGCGGCCCCGGGCCCAGTGAAAGCGGGGGCGACCAAGGACTTCACGGTCTCCATCAATCCGGGGGCGATCGGCCCCCCGACCAACGTGCCGGAGGCGATCGTACAGGCGCGGCTCACGAGCGACGGCGCGCGGCCCGCGAAGCTCACCTTCTTCGCTCCCGACAAGGTCAATGTAGCAACGGATGTGACCGTTCAGTTGAGCTTCGGCACCGCCCCCAACAACCGCAGCCTTCAGCTCACGGTGCACGTCGAGCCTTAGCGTCTGGCGGCAGGAGCGGCGCCTGATGATCGAGCCGTACGCGTCCACGCTCTCCCGCGTGGCTTGAGTAAGTTGACGGTCGCGCTGGGGCTCGTCGGCTGCAACGAACGTCGTACGCTACAAGTGACGACGACTGCCGTGATGCGGTGCGCGTCACATGTCACCGTACAAGAGCGAAGACGTGCAGGATGATGAACAAGACCGACGACCAAGCTCCGCCACGTCGCGATGCATTTGTTGACCTAGTTCCAGCGGCCCCACCCCCATCTGGACAGGGGGTACCGCCCCGGGGGCGGCATTCGCTTAGGGACGTTACAAATATGTAGGCCAAAAAAACTAGAATTTTACTTTCGTGATACCGAATTAGACTGAGCTAGACGCCGCCGTCCCATCGCATCGTGGCACCATCTCAGCGTGACATGCGCGCCGTATCCGATCGGGCATTCCGGCAGCAGGGACAGGAAGAGGGTGCTGACGCCTGAATCTTGTCGGTGCGCTCATAACGGTCTGGTTCGCACTTCGAATCCTACCAGGCCCACCACGCATTCTTCCTAACCGCGAGATTTCCCGGCGACGGCCAAGAAGCCCGCAATTGGCGGGCTTTTGCCGCTGCGTTTCGGTCTCCGCGGAGACCGTTTCTGGCCTGAAGGCGATTTTGGACGGTTTGTCTCTGGGCCGAGGAATCCCGTTTCCCCGATGCAGATCCGCCGGTGGTAAAGGCCTCAGTGCCGATTAGCCTCGTGGGGCTGGATAAGCGCGGCCGACTTCATTTCAGGGCTGGCCACGGGGACCCACTCGGACATCACGGCGACTGACCAGATCA
>Ga0190270_10000249_pt1 | contig 23517 bp, 17 predicted proteins | sample Popmic320T_FD_133748 | JGI IMG/M metagenome (GOLD analysis project Ga0190270, IMG submission 133748) | Populus adjacent soil microbial communities from riparian zone of Weber River, Utah, USA - 320 T | ecosystem: Environmental > Terrestrial > Soil > Riparian zone | place: USA: Utah | collected...
CAACGTAATAATGAGGGAAATCAGTTGTCTCTTCATATCGTTTGGTGTCTCCTTATTGTTTTGGGGCATCTGGTTATTTTGGGGCATCCTGTTGTTTTGGCGCATCCTTTGCAAGGCGGAAACCTGTCGACTTGTAATCGATATCCTTATGGCCAGGAGGCCAGTCCTCGCGCGTCGCCGGATAGGCGACGCGCACTGTGGCGGCAGCGTATGTAGACAAGGAATCGAAATTACCGCCGCGAATGACTTTTAGATTCTTGTATCCGCTTGGCGGGTTGTATGGGGCGCCGCCGGGATATTCCTTGTAGTCGGTCGCCGTCCACTCCCAGGCGTTGCCAATCATGTCTAACAGACCGAACGGACTAGCGCCTTTCGGAAATTGTCCCACTTCGATCAATCGCTGCTTCTCTTTGTCGTCCGTCTTCGAGTTCGACAAGCCGGCGGCCCATTCCGGGCCCCAGGGATAGATGCGCCCATCGGTCCCCCGCGCGGCGAACTCCCATTCATCCTCGGTCGGCAGACGCTTGCCGTCGCCCACCCACTCGGCGTAGGCCTTCGCGTCTTCCCACGTTACGTCGGTTACTGGCACTTTGTTCGCATCCACCGGGAAACGATTGCCTTGCCACACGGGCGGAGGCTTGTAACCCTTCGCGTCAACGAATTTCTGATACTGCTCGTTGGTGACCTCCGTGAGATCAATGAAGAAGGGGGCGACAGTTACCTTATGGACTGGCTTTTCATTCTCTTCGCCTCCATCGCGCCCGACGTTCAATTCTCCCCCAAGCACGTAAACCATTCCCACCGGCGCAACGATAGGCGTCGGGTTCGGTGAAGGCGAAGGCGTCTCCTTCCCTGGTGAACCACCGCCGCCACCAGACATGACCTTCCACAAAGTCACGGCGAGGATCACCGCCAAAGCCGCTCCCGCGCCGACTATCAAAGGTTTCTTCGACGTCGTCCCTGGCGCGGTCGCCGGCTTTTTGACCGGGGGCGGGGCGTCGGTCTTCTTCTTTTCCTTCTTTTCCGGCTTGTTTTCCTTGTTTTCCTTCTTTTCCGGCTTGTCGTTGGGAGATGGTTTCTTACCAACTTCTTGACCCTTGGCGGGTTCGACAGGCGTTATCTGCGCGGCTCTGGCGTCTTCGGATCTTGGCAGGTATTCGGTCCCCGGCGTCGCTTGAGCGCTTGGGCCTGACGGCGTCACTCCGGGCTTGGCGGCGTCGCCGGCCGGCTTGGGCGGCTCGGGCGTGATCTGGACGCGGGCGATAAACTCGGTCGCGACTTCGCCGGACTGGTTCGATTGATTGGCGCCCGTCGGGGGCGAGACCGTCGTTTCGAAGCTTTGCGGCGTAGGTTGTGGCGAGACCGTCGTTTCGAAGTTTTGCGACGGGACGGCGACGCCTGGTTGCGCCGGGGTTCGGGGGGCCTCGAGATCGCCGATGGCGCCGATCATGGACGTGGAGATTCGCTGCGATTCGCCGCTTCTGGTGAACCGCAGCGTGTCCGGATCACTCGCGAGCGCGTTCTCGAATGCGCGCGCCAGTTCGAGCGCGGTCTGAGGCCGCGCGTTCGGGTCTTTCTCCAGCGCCTGAAGAACGACGCGCTCGACCGACTCGGGGACTGACGGATTGATTTCGCGCAGCGGCCGCGGCTTCTCGGTGACGTGTTTGATGGCCACGCCCGTCGGCGTCTTGGCCAGGAAAGGCGCCACGCCGGTCAACAACTCGTAGAGCACGACGCCCAGGCTGTAGATGTCCGAACGCGAGTCGGCCTCCTCGCCCTGGCATTGTTCAGGCGCCATATAATGCGGCGTCCCGATCACGGAACCGACGTTGGTCAGGCGCTGTTCGAGGCTGTGCGTGTCGAGCGTCTTATTGTCGAGGACTTTCGCGATGCCGAAATCGAGAATTTTGACGTGATCCGCGGCGTCGTTCGAGTCGAGCAGGATGATGTTGTCGGGTTTGATGTCGCGGTGGACGATGCCGTTTCGGTGGCCAGCGTCGAGCGCGGCGGACGCCTGGCGGATGATGCCGTAGACGCGGAGGGCGCTTATAGGGCCTTCCTGAACCAGCACTTGCCGCAGGCTGCGCCCGAGGAGCAGCTCCATGACGATGTAAGCCGTGCCGTCGGCGTCCTCGCCGAAATCGTGGATGACCACTGCGTTGGGGTGGTGGAGCATCGCCGCCGCGCGCGCCTCGCGGTAAAAACGCTGGCGCGATTTTTCGTCTTCGACCACGTCGGCGCGCAGCACCTTGACCGCCACGGTGTCTCCGATATGCATGCGGCGGGCGCGGTAAATCTCGCCCATCCCGCCGCTGCCTATGCATTGTTCCAACTTATAGCGTCCGCCGAGCAGGCGTCCGGTTTGCGCGCCGACCGTGGCTGATACCGGCAGGGTGGCGCGCGCGGTGGTCGAGGCCCCGGTCGAGGCGCTGATGTCGGTCGGGGTAGATATCTGAGTCTTTTCAGCGTCGAGGTTTGGCGTCGTTGGGGCGTCTGACAGACTTGGGCTGACGGCGGATGTGACCGCCCCGCAGGCGTCGCATTGCGTAGTGCCTGCTCTCAAGTTCTTACCGCAGTTTATGCAAAACGTCATGGATATCGTTCTCTTATTCTGTGCAGAAGATTCCTTAAACTGGCGCCCTGGCAGTCTCCGAGTGATCTGGCATTAGGCTGACCAAAAGCTCCTGTAGTCTAAATCAAAACTGTGCGGATGAAAACCAAAACTTGAGGTAGTCGAAGCTTTACAAACCGCCGCTGATTGATATCATTCGGCTTCGTTCAAATGGGACTTATGGGACTTTTGTCCTAGGGGTCCTATAAGTCCTATAGGAGTTGATTGATGAAGACCCTTGTCTTGTTGCGACACGGTGAGAGCGATTGGAACCGCGAGAACCGCTTCACCGGGTGGACGGATGTTGACCTGAGCGCCAAAGGCGTTCAGGAGGCCCTTTCAGGCGGGGACGAGATGAAAAAGGCCGGGTACGCCTTCGACTTGGCCTATACTTCGGCGCTCAAGCGCGCGATCAAGACGCTTAATCTGGCGCTTGAACGTATGGACCTGCTCTGGATCCCTGTCTATAAATCGTGGCGGTTGAACGAAAGGCATTACGGCGCGCTGCAGGGACTGGACAAAGCCGAGACGGCGGCGCTACATGGCATGGAGCAGACCAACGTCTGGCGTCGCAGTTATGACATTCCGCCTCCGCCGCTCGCCCCCGACGACCCTCGCAATCCGGCTAAAGACCCGCGATACGCCGCGCTCAAACCCGAAGAAATTCCGCTGACCGAATGCCTGAAAGACACCGTCGAGCGCTTCATGCCGTATTGGCGGGAGACCATCGCGCCCGCGCTCCGCGAAGGCAAACGCGTCCTGGTCGCGGCGCACGGCAATTCTTTGCGCGCGCTGGTCAAATATCTCGACGGCGTCTCTGATGAAGACATCGTCGGATTGAACATCCCTACGGGCATTCCGCTCGTCTACGAACTCGATGACGACCTGAAACCTATACGCCATTTTTATCTCGGCGATCCCGAAGCCGTGAAAAGAGCCACAGAAGCGGTGGCCGGACAATTGCAGAAGAAGAACTGAATAGATGCCGGATGTCAGATGTCAGATGTCAGCATGCGAGTTGCCGGCAGGCTACTGGCCGCTGATGCGACACGCAAATATCTGTGTCTGACATTTGACGTCCTCTGACATCTGACATCTGACATCTGACATCTGACATCTGCTGACATCTGACATCTGACATCTGACATCTGACATCTGATGAGATGGCAAACATAAATCTGAAAAAGCGCCCGGTCGCGCTGATCATCCTAAGCGGTTTCGGCTGGTCGCCGCTCGTCGAGGGCAACGCGGTTGCGCAAGCCTACACGCCGTTTCTGGACAAATATCTTTCCACATACAAACACACGCTCCTGGAAGCGTCCGGCGAACGCGTCGGGTTGCCGTTGGGCCAGGCCGGGAATTCCGAGATCAGTCACATGATCATCGGGACCGGCCAGGTCTCCCCCATGACCGTTACGCGCGTCGACGAGGCGATTGCGACGGGTAAGTTTTTCGAGAACCCGACGCTCGTGGCCGCGATCGACGCGGGCAAGGATTCCGCGCTTCACCTGATGGGACTCCTTTCGGACGGCGGCGTACATTCGAGGAACACGCACCTTTACGCGCTCTTGAAGATGGCGGCGGATCGCGGCGTCCGGCGCGTCTTCGTTCATATCTTCACCGACGGGCGCGACACGCCGCCTAAATCGGGCCAACGCTACGTCGAGGAGTTGATGGCGAAGATGCGTGGAATCGGCGTCGGGCGCATCGCCACAGTCACGGGGCGGTATTACGCCATGGACCGCGACAACCGGTGGGAACGCGTCAAACACGCCTACGACGCGATCGCCCTCGGCGAGGGGCGGAAATTCGCTTACCCGGGCGCCGCCATCGAAGCGTCTTACGACGGCGGCGTGACCGATGAATTCATCGAGCCGGTGGTCATCACCGAGAAAAACGGCGCCCCGCTCGCCACTACGCAAGGCGGCGACTCGGTGATCTTTTTCAACCTGCGCGCAGACCGGGCCAGGCAATTGACCCGCGCGTTTACGGGGCTGAATTTCGACTCCTTCGAGCGAGAGCGGATTCAAAACTTACACTTCGCCACCTTCACTCAATACGACCGCTCGATCAACACGTCGATCATATTTCCGCCGGTCGCCCCGGCGCGCCCGCTCGCGGCGCTGTTCGCCGAACACGGCGTCACCAATCTGCGCGTAGCCGAGACCGAAAAATACGCGCACGTGACTTATTTCTTCAACGGCGGCGTCGAAAAGGAATTTACTTACGAAAGCCGCATCCTCATGGCCTCGTCGCAGGCGACGGCCTACGACTCGAAGCCCGAAATGAGCGCGTTCAAAGTCACCGACAAGGTCCTGCGCGCGATCGACGACGGCGAGGCCGACGTTTACGTCGTCAATTTCGCGAACGCCGACATGGTAGGCCACACCGGGAATCTGAAAGCGGCGATCGAAGCGGTCGAGTCGCTCGACACCTGCCTCGGTTGGGTCGTCGGGATGGTCGAACGCGTCAAGGGCGCGGCGATCATCACTTCCGATCATGGCAATTGCGAACAGATGATCTCGCCGACCGGCGGGGAGCCGCATACCGCCCACACGACCAACCCGGTCCCCTTCATCCTTTGCGACCCCGAATTCAAAGGGACTTTGCGCGAAGGCGGCTCGCTCGAAGACATCGCGCCGACAATGTTAGAATTGCTCGGCATAGAAAAACCGCCTGAAATGACGGGACGAAGTTTGTTGCTGGGAGGGTGAGCGGCAACGGTCTCGCAAAACAAAGAGGAGGCGATTTGAAATGAACTCGTTTTTCGCCGTCGCAGTTTTCGCCCTGTTTTTCCCGCAATATCCCGCTCAAGAACGTGACCTGAGCGGCTATGAGAAAATGGAGTTCACGATAGATACGACAAAGGAAAGCAGCGAGCCATACCTGGTCAAAGAACGTGAGTTCATTTGGAATTGCTGGAAGCAAAAGCGCCGATGCTTCGCTTACCTGAAAGCCGAGTTGAAAGACCCTCCACCGACCGTAATCCAAATCTTCATCGAGCCGAATGAAAAGGGAGTGTGGAATGCGGTATATATGATTGACGCGCAACCGCTCGATAAAAAAGGCGGGCCGAAAGGAGAGCCCGTCAGTTGGCGATATTCTTTACAGAAAGTTGTTCGCATTGAGGCGACCGACTCTTTCACAAAGATTAAGGAAATATCTGACGAGGAGGTAAGGGCGGCGGATAGGTACAGGATTTATCTGAAATCAAGCAAAGGCGCTATTAAACAAGGTTTTGAACTTTTGTTCAGGACCGGCGGCCCGGGCGGCTTTCTATTTTGAATCCGTTCCTGATCGCCCCTACACATTTCAATGCCAACCGATCCTCGGCATATTTTGATCGTTCACGTCGCCGGGCTGGCGCAAACGACTCTGGCGCTGCCCGCGCTTCGTTCCCTTCGCCAACACCTCCCTAAATCCCGCATCACTGTCGTCTCAAGCCCTGTGGCCGCCGACCTGCTGCGTCTCGCCGAATGCGCCGATGAAATCCTGCCGGTCGCCAGATTCCGGGACGCCGAGTTCTTGAACCCGCGCAAATTTTATCGCGCCGCGAAATCGCTCAGGGATTTGCGCCGCGAGCATTTCGATTTGGCCGTCGAGTTCAAGACCGGCGCCGAATCCGGCCTCGTCCTGCAATTCGTTCATTCGCGCGAGCGGCTTACCGGCAAAAAGAAAGGCGTCGAGGCCGCGCTGGATCGGCTGTCTAAGGCGATAGGCCACGCGAGCGCCGCGCGCAGGCATGACGCGCATGAATATCTGAAGAGGCTCGAAACCTTGGGCGTGCGCCCAGTCGAGTCCGAGCCGCGAATCGCCACTCTGCGCGAGTCTGACGAGCGGATCGAAAGACTTCTAGTCAAACACAATGTCGGATTTGGCGAATTGCTCATCGGCGTCCACCCGGGCGCCGGCGCGGGCAAACCGCGATGGCCTCTCGACAGATTCGCCTCGATCGCCGCGCGGATGACTCACAATTTCGGCGCGCGCGTCCTGGTTTTCGCCGGCCCCAGCGAACGTGGACAGGCTAAGCGGCTGGCGGCGATGCTGCCCGCAAGAAGCGCCATCGCCTTCGAATCGCCGAAAATAATCGATTTCGTCTCGGCCGCCGCGCGGCTGAGCCTGTTCGTCGGCAATCACAGCGGCCCGGCGCACGTCGCGGCGGCGGCGGGCGCGCCGGCGGTCGTCGCCTCCACTTTCGTTCACCCGTCGCCGCAAGATCTGCTCGGCGCTCGCGTCGAGCACGTCCGCGCGCCCCATATCACATTGGTCTCGGAAGAGGATGTTTACGAGGCGGCTTGCAGAATGCTGAAGTCGAATCGCGCAGAGTTCCTGCGTTCTCGGTGAAAGTCATATCCCATTGCGATCTTTGCGCCTTCGCGCCTTTGCGAGAGACTCTCCACGGAATCCGCCATGCCATGTATAGAAGAATCCTGATTCTCGCAAAGGCGCGAAGACGCAAAGAGAGTTTTCCGAGGGAAATTTTACAAAATATTTACTTCCAAGGAGTCCGGTTCAAACCTGAATAACAAATCCAATATATAATTGCTTCCGTGTTATCCCTTAATCGCAATCGTAGAAAATTCATATTAGGAGAGATTCGATGTTTCGTAAACCGCTAACTGTGGCGTTGCTTGTCGTTTCGCTGTTGATATCGCCGCTCTCATCGCTGGCTGACGAGGGGATGTGGCTGCCCGACTCCCTCAGTAAATTGCCGCTCGCGGAGATGAAGAAGCGGGGCTTCGAGCTTAAACCCGAAGACATTTATAGCCTGACCAAGCCGAGTCTGAAGGACGCCATCGTACAAATCAGCATTGGCGGCACGGGGTCGTTCGTTTCGCCGGAGGGCTTGATATTGACCAATCACCATGTGGCGTTCGCGGCCATCACGCGCGCGAGCACGTCCGAGAAGGATTACATCAATAACGGATTTCTGGCCAAATCGCGCGCCGAAGAGATTCCGGCGCAAGGGTATTTCATCAAGATCACGCAGGATTTCAAGGACGTTACCGCCGAGGTCCTCTCTGCCGTCAAACCCGAAATGTCGTTCGAAGCGCGCTTGCGCGCGATCACCGAGAAGCAAGTGGAAATAGGAAAGGCCAATAGTCGCGAAAAAGAGGGCATTGACGCTCAGGTGGTCGAAGCTTCGGGCGGCTATCAGTATTTTCTCTACACTTATCTGAAGATAAAGGACGTTCGATTGGTCTACGCCCCGCCCAAATCGATCGGTTATTACGGCGGCGATCCCGACAACTTCGAGTGGCCCCGCCATTGCGGCGATTTCGCATTCCTGCGCGCCTACGTCGGTCCGGACGGCAATCCCGCCGGTTTCAACAAGGCCAACGCGCCGTTCAAGCCCAAAAAGTTTCTGCCGCTCAATGCGACAGGGATCAAAGAGGGAGATTTCTCGATGGTCATGGGCTATCCCGGCACGACCTTCAGATTGCGCGAGTCCTATTCAGTCGAATACCGCCAGAACATTCAACTGCCGGATCAGATCGCGTCGCTCCGTCAGCAGATCGACACGCTCACGAAGGTCAGCGAGAAAGATCCTCAGCTCAAGATCAGGTTCGCCGATCAGATCTTCGGCCTGAGCAACGCGCTCAAGGCTTATGAAGGAGCGGTCGCGGGATTGAAGAGAATGGATCTGGTCGCGCGCAAACGCGTCGAAGAATCCGAGATGAAAAAGTGGGTCGGGGCCAACCAAGCGGCCAAGGCGAAATACGGCGAGACGCTGCCGCAACTCGAATCGCTCTACCTGGAGCTGACCGCGAACAGTTTGAAGCAGAACGCGCTCAACGGCCTGCTCAATTCAGGCAATCTGATCGAGACGCTCGAGTTCGCCTACGAGCGGGCCCTCAGCCGCGATCTGCCCGCAAACGAGCGCGCGCTCCGGTTCTCCGATCAGGCCCTGCCGATGGTGACTGAACAGCTCAGCTCCGATTGGGAAGAGCGCGAGCCTGAAGCGGAGTCGAAGATGATGGTGGCCGCCCTAGCCCGCCTGGCCGATCTGCCAACCGACAGGAAGATTCAGGCGGTCGATAAGCTCTTCGAGGGCAAATCAGGCAAAGAGCGCCGAGACGCCGAGGCGGAATTCGCGAGCAAGACTATCGAGGGCTCCAAATTCAAATCCTTCGACGAAGTCAAGAAACTCTTCACCGCTTCGGCGGCCGATCTTCGCGCCATCGACGACCCGGCCATGAAACTGGTGATTGCGGTGGTCGATGAAAACTCGCCGCTCGCCAAGAAGCAGACTCAGATTCTCAATACGATCGCGAAAGTCCGCCCGCAATACATCGCCGCGATTCAGGAATTTCGGCAGGCTACGAATCGGGGCTTGCCCTACTATCCGGACGCCAACTTCACGCTGCGCTTCACCTACGGCGACGTCCGGGGCTACAAACCGCGCGACGCGGTCACCTACGATTACCAGACCTCGCTCGCCGGCGTTATTGCGAAAGACACCGGCGAAGACCCTTTCAATGTCCCCGAAAAGCTGAAAGAGCTTTTCAGAAAGAGGGACTTCGACGGCTACGCCGACCCTCGGCTGAACGACGTTCCTGTAGATTTTCTGACCACCACCGACATCACCGGCGGCAATTCAGGCTCGCCCATGATGAACGGGCGCGGCGAAATCACAGGACTGGCGTTCGACGGCAACTACGAGGGGCTGGGCGGCGATTACGCTTACGACATCAGTTCCAATCGCACCATCGCGGTGGACATCCGCTATGTACTCTTCCTGACCGAGAAGTTCGGCGGCGCGGGCCATCTGCTCAATGAAATGCAGATTAAACGGGCGAAGGCGATGACGGCGAGCCGCTAAGGCGACGGGGCGACTCACGCGATGGGGCGACGGGGCGAGTTGGAGATTTGTCTCCACTCGCCCCGTTGCCCCATCGCGTGAGTCGCCCCGTCTCTTTATCCCCTCAACCATCACCGAGCAACGGCGCCAGAGCCTCGCGCAATTTCATCATTCCGAGCCGGGTGCGTGTTTTGACGGTACCCAGTGGTTGCTTCAATTTTTCGGCGATCTCGCTGTGACTGAGGCCGGAGTAGTATGCCAGCTCGATCACTTCGCGTTGTTCGGGCGTCAGTATATTCAGGGCCTCCCGGACGAACCTCTGACGTTCGGAGGCGGCGGTCGTCTCCTCGGGGCTGGCCGCGTTCGCCGGGGCGTCGCCCAGGACTTCGAGTGGTTCCTTTCGCCGCTGGTCCTGCCAACCCGAACGCAGGCGGTCAATGGCGCGGCTGCGCGCGATGGTAGCCATCCAGGCCAGAGGCGCGCCGCGGTTGGCGTCGTAACTCGCCGCCTGGCGCCAGACCTGTGTGTAGACATCGACCAAAACCTCTTCGGCGGAACTCACGTCGCCGAGCACGCGCAGAATGAGGCTGTAGATCAACCGGTTTGTCGCATCGTATAGCGTGGCTAGCGCCGATTGATCGCCAGTCGCGACAAGCTCGACCAGCGAGACCAAATCCTGGTCACGCGCGCGCGTTTCGGCTGTGTCAATAGCTAGTTGCACCGGCTCTCCTGAATGTTCGTCCAAGTTGACATATGAGTTATACAATTATGGAATATGTTTGACAGAGGCGGTGATCTTAAACCGCCTGACGGCGGAACTACAAACGCTTTTTCGGGGGGAACGGCGCCATGCCAATTATGAAATTCGACTTTAGTGGCCAGGTCGCCATTGTCACAGGCGCGGCAGGTAATCTTGGAACCGCCGTCGCCCGCGCTTTTCGGGTCGCCGGCGCGAAACTTGCGCTCATCGATCTCTCGTCCGAACATTTTCCGAGCATCTTTCCTGATCTCGCGCAATCGCCGGATTGTTTCTTCGCGCCGCCGACGGACGGGGCCGACCCTGGCGCGGTCGCGCTGGCGGTCGATGAGATCAACCGGCGCTTCGGGCGCATCGATATTCTCGTCAACACAGTCGGAGGGTACCGTGCGGGGGCGCCCCTGCATGAGACGCCTTTGAGCGATTGGGATTTCATGCTCGACCTGAACGCGCGTTCGGTCTTCGTGATGTGCCAGACGGTGATTCCGCATATGCTCGGCCGGAATCATGGGCGGATAGTCAACGTCGCTTCGCGCGCCGCCCTGCGTGGGGACGCAGGGCATGCGGCTTACAGCGCGTCGAAGGCGGCCGTCGTCCGTTTGACCGAAAGCATGGACGCGGAATTGAAAGATCGCGGCGTCAACGTCAACTGCGTAATGCCGGCGATAATCGATACGCCTCAAAACCGCTCGGCGATGCCCGACGCCGATTTCGGCAGATGGGTCGCGCCGGAAGCCGTCGCCGACGTGATCCTATTTCTGGCTTCCGAAGGCGCCCGCGCGATTCACGGCGCTGCCATTCCGGTTTACGGACGCAGTTAAATTGGGACGAGGGGACGGGGCGATGGTGCGACAATTTGTCTCCCCGTCTCCCCGTCTCTCCATCTCCCCGTCTCCCCGTCTTTTCTTCCCGATTCATAAATCCAAATCTTCACAACCCTCCGTAAAGTCAGACGAAACGCGATTCAGAGGACTGTCTCTGATCATCATTTAATCAAACAATATATTGAAATGCGTCGATTGACTTGTTTTACATTGGTCATTATCTCGACGATCGCGGCGAACGCCTGCCATCGGGTTTCCGGCGGCGCGCCGGCCGTTGCGGCTCCCTGCGAGGTCGCGCTCGCCGCGCATTCTGGCGACGCGAAGATTGATCAGGAGATCGCGCGCCTCCAGCAAGAGATTCGATCAAACGCCAGGCCTTTTCAGACGGCGGCGATGGTTGAAAAGCTCGGTTGGAGCTTTGTTGAGAAGGCCCGCGAGAATTTTGACCCCGGTTTCTACAAACTGGCAGAGCAGTGCGCTCTCTGTCTCGATTCCAAACAAGAAGAAAACCAGCGGGGCGGCCAACCGGCTGACAGGCCGCTTTCGACGGCCCGTTCAGTCCGCTCGGCGGCGCTGCTGCTGCGCGGCCACGCGCTGCACAACCTGCATCGTTTCGGCGAGGCCGAAAAGATCGCGCGGGAGTTGGTCGAAACGCGAGGGCTGGCCTACGACTTCGGGCTGCTTGGCGATGCGTTGATCGAACAGGGCAAGACGGATGAAGCGGCCCTGGCCTATCAAAAAATGATGGATACGCGTCCGGGGCCCGAGGCCTACGGCCGCGCCGCGCACCTGCGGTGGATGAAAGGCGACACCGAGGGCGCTCGAGCGTTGATGCTGCTGTCGGCGCAATCCGCTGGACAGACCGAGTCGGCGGCCTGGGCCTGGAGCAAGCTGGCGATGTATGAGTTGAATGCGGGCGAGGTTAAGCGCGCCCGCGCGGCCTGTGACGCCTCATTGAGGATGCGATCTGCGTATGCCCCGGGGCTGTTCGCTCTCGGGCGCGTTCTGCTAGCCGAAAACAAAGTCGGCGAAGCTGTCGACGCGCTCGAGCGCGCCGCCCATCTCAACCCGCTGCCCGAATATCAATGGGCGCTGGCCGACGCGCTGAGCGCCGCGAACCGCGCCGCCGCCGCCGAGGAGGTCGAGCGGCAGATCGCCGCTACTGGGGCGGCGAACGATCCCCGTTCCTATTCGCTCTTCCTCGCCACGCGCGGCCGCGACCCCGACGTAGCGCTCCGGCTCGCGGAAGAAGAACTGAAAGTTCGCCGCGACGTTTACACGCTCGACGCGCTTGCCTGGGCGCAGAGCGCGAAAGGCGACGCGGCTGAGGGCTGGAAGACTATGCAAACGGCGCTGGCGCTCGGCACTGCGGACGCGCGGCTTTACCTACACGCCGCCGCGATCGCGTCTCAGGCCGGCGAAAACAAACAGGCAAAGATTTACGCCCGAATGGCGGCCAAGTCCGCGTTCTCGTTGCTGCCGGGTGAAAGGGTGCGGCTTAAATTACTGAATCTTGTTTAAGCTAACTATCTAGAGGACTTATGATCGCTATAGGTCCTAAAGTCATATTCCCGTCGCTCCCAGTGATTTCCTACAGGAGAATAACCGATGAATAGAATTGCTCTCAGGCCGCGGCGCGCGCTAACCTTGGCGCTCATCGCTTTGATTGGGTTCGCGCCCGCGCTGTCTGTACCGACGTTCGCTTCCAGCCACATGGACGCGCCTTTGATAACGCTTGATCCGGCGGCCAACACGACCGACATTTACGCGTTCGTCAGCCAGGATCAGGACGGCAAGAAATTTCTGACGGTCGCGATGAGCGTCTACCCGATGGAGAACCCCGGCATCGGCCCCAACAAATACAACTTCGACGACTACGTGCGCTATGACCTGCATGTCGCGCTCGGTAAGGATGTCGCCGCCGGGCGCCCGACCCTCACTTATCGTTTCGAATTCGATACGAAGTTCAAAAACAGCAAGACGCTACTCCAATCTTATCTCGGCGTCGTCAACGACGTCGTCAACGGCGTCGGCGACCCGAACCAGAATCTGACCCAGACCTACACCGTCAAGAAGGTCGACGGCCGCTCGGGCCGGGCGACGACGCTCGGCGTCGGGGTCGTTCCGCCGAACAACCAGGGCAACGCCACGCCTTTTTACAACGAGGGCGACAACGGCGAGAACCCGGCGCGCAAAGGCGTCGCGAAGACGGAGGATTTGGACAGGTATACCCGGAAATCGATCTTCACCTTCCCCAACGGCTACACGGCGTTCGCCGGACAGCGCGACGACGGCTTCTATGCCGACGTACAATCTATCTTCGACCTGCTCAAACTGCGTAACCCGGGCAAAGACGCGCAAGGTGGATTCAACATACACATGATGGCCTTGCGCATCCCCCTCAGCGAGCTAGGTGGCGATAAACAGACAGTCGGTGTATTCGGGACCACGGGGCGTTCGGTTTTTCCCGTGCAAAGCGTCATCGGCCGCAATCGTGTCATACTCGACTTGGTCCGCCGCCGCTCCTTGTATACGCAGGTGGCGCGCCAGGGCAATCCGCTCTTCAGTGAAGGGCTGATCGCGCTGGAAGACAAAGACCTTTACAACCGCACGCTACCGACCGTTGATAGCAAGGTTTTCCGCAAATACGCCGAGAGTCCCGAACTGGCCACATTGATCAATCTGCTGATCGGCGGCGGCCAGCAACTGGCGATCCCCACGGGGCGCGCCGATCTGGGGGCGATCTTCATTCCCGACCTGATCAAGGTCGACCTCTCGACTGACCCGGTTCGGTTGGCTGGCAACGGGCCAGGAGCGCCGGACAATCCTGACGACATGGGCTTCTCCCGGCTGAGCATCTTCGGCGGAGACATTCTGAAGAGTCAGGCCGCCGGGCATCCGTTCCGTCTGCCGAGCCAGTTCCTCGGACTGCCCCAGGGCGACTTCTTCGTGCCCGGCGGATGGCCGAACGGACGCCGTTTCGGCGACGACGTGACCGATATCGCAATTATCGCCTTGCTCAGCGATCTGCGCGATCCGGCTAATCTGAAGATCAATGATCCTTTCAAGGGGAATTATGACGGCGTGACCGGCAACGAGCTGGGCTATAACAAAGTCTTCCCCTATGAATCGACGCCGCAAAACGGCCGCAAGATTGTCGGATTCGCCCAATGAGGCGTATTGAGGCCCGGGAGCGCGCGGGAGCCGCGCGCTCCCGGGCTTTGTTTTTGATGGCCGTAGCATTGAAAGGTTAGCCAAGTGACGCATCGTCGAATAAGTACCGCGAGCGGTAGCGAGCGTGGCTCCAATAAAGAGCTGTTTACGGGGGCCGCGCTTGCTACCGCTCGCAATACTTATTTGGCGCTAGTTAATTGGCTCTCGCGTTTCGGGCCGGCGATCTGCCTGCTGCTGGTTCTGATGATTCTGGCGACGGCTTCCGCCTTCGCGCACGATCCGGGACTGAGCGCCGCCGAGGTGAGACTCGACGGAAACAAGGCGGTCGCGCGGCTGACGTTCGCGCGCGGCGATATCGAGATTGTCGCGCCGATGGATGCCGACCGCGACGGGCGAGTCACTCAACCGGAGTTCGAGGTGGTCGAGGGACGCCTCGAATCTCTGGCGAAAGAGTCGTTCGCCCTGAGCGTCGACGGCGAAGAGGCCTCGCCGTCGGCGGTCGCGGTCGGTCTTGACGAAAGTGGCGCGGTCCATTTCGAACTGGAGTTCACACTGCCGCAAGGAGCTAAGCTCAGCCTGCGCTCTCTATTGATTGGCAAATTCCCGCGCGGCCACCGCCAGTTCCTGGCGCTGCGCGATGTGAAAGGGGACTCACTCGACCAGCGGACGCTCGACGCATCCAACAATTCGTTCGAGTGTGATTTGGCGGCGCTCCCGATTTCTAAAACGCGTCCGCATGCGTTTTGGGGATTTATAGTGCTCGGCGTCGAACACATTCTTCTGGGCTTCGACCATCTGGCCTTTCTGTTCGCGCTGCTGATCGCGGGCGGGACGCTGCGTGAAGCCGTCAAAATAATCACTTCGTTCACGGTCGCGCATTCGATCACCCTGTCGCTGGCCACGCTTGACGTGGTCGCCATTCCGGCGAGCGTAGTCGAGCCGCTCATAGCCGCCTCGATCATCTATGTCGGTCTCGAAAACGTCTGGCGCCGCGAGATCAAACGCCGCTGGATTTTGACGTTCGCATTCGGCCTCGTTCACGGCTTCGGCTTCGCATCGGCGCTCAGGGAACTGGGCGTCGGCGCCGGCGTCAAGGCGGTCGCGCCGCTACTCTCGTTCAATCTCGGCGTCGAGATCGGCCAGATCGCGGTCGCCGCGCTCGTCTTGCCGCTGACCTGGAAGCTGCGCCAACGGCCGCAATTCGTCATCCGTTACGTCCCGGCCTGCTCGATACTAATCGCCCTGGCCGGCGGTTATTGGTTGTGGGACAGGCTATGGGGGTTATAGGACCAATAGGACTTATAGGACCTATAAGCCCTCTAAGTTCTATTGCCCAATAAGTCCCATTAAGCCCATTCATGAAGCTTCCGGGGATTTTCCAAGAAGGTCGAGGATTCTGTTCGCAGCCCTCTCCGAAGCGTTCGCCTCGCCGAGTTTTTTCTTCACCTCGGCCAGGTCGTCGCGCGAACGCCGGAGCCGCGCCGGATCGCTCAAGAACTCGACGATCAGTGTCGCCAGCCTCTCGCCGTTCAAATCATCCTGCAACAATTCGGGCGCGATCTCTCTTCCGGCGATCAGATTGGGCATGCCGACGAAAGGGGTGTTGATCAACGGTCGGAAAATGCGCCAGTTCAACCGCGACGCTCGATAAACGACGATGAGCGGAGAGCCGATGATCGCCGTTTCGAGCGTCGCCGTCCCGCTGGCTACCGCGGCCAGGTCGGACGCGGCGACGGCGTTATAGGTGTCGTTTTCGATCACGCGCAACCCGGCCGAGCTGATTTGCGAGGCGATCGTGTTCGGCTCGAATGTTCGCGCCAGCGGGAGAATGAACTGGAAATGCGGGCGTGATCGGTTCAGAATTTTCGCCGCATCGACCATCGGCGGCAGGATGTGTTTCATCTCCGAATGGCGGCTGCCGGGCAGCAGCGCGATGACCGCGTTCGACGGGTCGAGGCCGTGGCGCTCGCAGAACTCCTCGCGAGTCATCGTGACGTTCACGCTGTCGAGCAGTGGATGGCCAACGTAATCGACCTCGACGCCGCTCCGCTCGTAATAGTCCCTCTCGAAGGGCAAGATGACCAACATCTTCTCGACGTAGCGTTTGACGGCGTGAATGCGATAGGAACGCCAGGCCCAGATTTGCGGGCTGATGTAGTAGACCACGCGATGGCCGTCGCGTTTGAGCCTTCGGGCCAGCCGCAGGTTGAATTCGGGCCAGTCGATCAGAACGATGAGCCGAGGCCTTCGCTCATTAGCCGCGTCGCTCAATCGGCGGAAGACGCGCAGGAAGTTCGGCAGCGCCCTGGCGACTTCGAGCGCCCCCATAATCGCCACCTCGCGCGCGTCCACCAGGGTTTCGACGCCCGCCTGCCGCATCTCGTCGCCGCCCGCGCCGAAAAATTCGAAGCGCGTACTGGGGCGCAGCGCTCGCAGCGCCGAGGCCAACTTCGCGCCATGCTTATCGCCCGAAGCCTCGCCGGCGACGATCATCAAGGGAAGAGGGGGGGACAAGGAGAGGGGGAGACAAGGAGAGGGGGAGACATAATCTTCTTGTCTCCTTGTCTCCTTGTCTCCTTGTCTCCTTGTCTCCTTCTCTTCCTCTCTTTCCATACTTCAATAAATTTCAGGCTCGCCCTCAGGCCGCGTGCGCCAGCGGCGGTGAATCCACAGCCACTGATCGGGGTGGCGGCGGATGATGGATTCCAGGACTTTGACGTAGCGGGCTGTATTGGCGATCACGTCCTCTTTTTGATTGCCGGTGTTGATCGTTTCGACCGGCGGCTCGAAGTGGAGGCGGTGAATCCGCGCCTTTTCGTCCCAGATCAGGTAGCCTGGCAGGACGACCGCGCCCGTGCGCAGGGCCAGCGTCGCCACCCCGGCGGTCGAGCAGGCCTCGACTCCGAAGAAGTCGCAGAAGACGCCTTCTTCGCGCGATGTGTTCAGGTCGGCCAGAATGCCCACGACGCCACCCGATTTCAACGTCTTCAACACTTCGCGCACCGAGCCTCTTTTGTCGATGCTGCGGTTGCCGTACCGGGCGCGATAACTTTCGGCCAGCCGTTCGACCAGCGGGTTGTCGATGCGCCGCGCCAGGAACGACATCGGGTGGCCGTAGATCGAATGCGCGAAGACTGACAGCTCCCATGCGCCGATGTGGCCGGTCAGCAAGATCACGCCGCGCCCTTCGGCCACCGCGCTGAGGTAATTTTCCAGGCCTTCGTAGGCGACTATCGAATGGATATTTTCGCGGTTGAGTCGTGGGAACTGGCTGACCTCGCCAAGCAGTCGTCCGAGGTTGCGGAAAACGCCGCGCCTGATCCGCGCGCGTTCGCGTTCATCGAGATCGGGGAATGCCAGCCGCAGATTAATCTCCGCGTGGCGGCGCAGATGTGGCAGAACAACGCAGGCGAACGCCCCGACAACTTGCCCGGCCCTCAGCGCGAACGCGCGCGGCGCCAGGCTGACGACCTTCAGGATCGTCCGCGCGGCGGCGTATTCGATCCAGGTGCGCGCCAGCCCCCGCCGTTCAGCGACCCGCAGGACGCCGCCCTCGCTTTGAGCGCCGTTTTGATTTTTGTCGATCTTCAACTGGTACAAGGTTGGCGAAGCTAGCACGCGTTGCCGAGAACTGTCAATTTGCGCTCCCCGGCGTTAATCAAGCAGAATACCGCCTCATTTTTCATATATTCGCTATTTCGCTATTCCGGCTCTCGCACTTAAATCAAACCACGCGAGATTGGTACAGCGCCGCGCGCGTATGCAAGCGGTTGCGCGCAGGAGGGCCGATTGCTTACGCGCTGTGCTGTATCGGTTCGAGCGTACGAGTTTTATGACAAATAATCACAAACGGGCAGTAATTTGGGATTTGGACGGAACATTGATTGACTCTTCCGACCTTCATTGGGAGGCCTGGAAGAAGGTGATAGAGGCTGAAAATATCGCGCTGACTTACGAGCAATACGTCGCCGACTTCGGCAAGCGCAATGACGAGATTCTGCGCGGGCGTCTGGGCGCGGATTTGCCGGACGAATTCATCGCCCGCGTCTCGCTCGCGAAAGAGGAGGTCTACCGCGATTTGATCCGGACGAAAGGGCTGGAACTCCTGCCCGGCGCGCGCCATTGGCTGGAGCGGTTGAAGGCCGAAGGATGTCTGCAGGCGCTCGCCACGTCGGCGCCGCGAGGCAATATTGACGCGGTCTTCGCCGCGCTCGGCATCGGCGAGTATTTCGATGCGGTGATCTCTTCTGAAGAGGTCAGGGCGGGGAAGCCGGAGCCTGACGTCTTTCTGGCCGCTGCATCGAAGCTGGGTGTCGCGCCGCGCGACTGCGTCGTGATCGAAGACGCGCCCGCCGGAATTGAAGCCGCGCGCCGCGCCGGGATGAATTCCGTTGGCGTGTTGACCACGCACCGCGAGTTGAAAGCCGATCTGGTCGCGCCGAGTTTGGATCAATTACCCAACGACTTCTTAGGAGATTCGCCGATGCAGTAGAGATGTTTATCGCCGCGGATGAAGATTCTCCCCCGCGAGATCGCGGGCGAGGCGAGAACCATCTCACCAACGGAGTTGGTACGGATCACTTCGTGCGTCGGCCCGGCTTTGATGACGAATGTGTCGCCGTCTTCGCTGGTCAGAAAGATTTTGCCGTCGAAGGCCACGGCGGACGCGCTGCAGCTGGCCGGGATGGGCACGCGGCCGCCTTCGTATTTGATCTCGCCGGTCCTGGCCTCGATACAGGTCAGAATGCCTTTGTCACTGACGAGGTAGACGTAATCTCCATAAAAGATCGGCGACGTGACGTAGGCCGTCCCTTTGTCGTAACTCCAGGCGACATTTGATTTGTCTGTCAGGTCGCCAGTTCCGCCTAGCTTGATCCCCATCGCGCGTTTGCTCGGATAACCCGCTGAAACGAAGACCATGTCATGCCCGGCCACGGCGCTCGGTATCGCGTGGCCTTTGACCCCGCCCGCGCGCCACAATTCTTTGCCAGTTGAGGGGTCGTAGGAAATGACCGTTTCCGCGCCGCTGGCGATCAACTCGGCGCGACCGCCGGCGCGCACGACAATCGGAGTCGCATGCGTCTTCCGATGATCGCGTTTCACCCTCCAGGCCTCCTTGCCCGTCCGTTTATCCACCGCCGCGATGAATGAGACGTCAGGCCCGCCGTCTTCCTGGTCGCATTGCAGAAACAACAGGTTTTCGTAAAGCGCCGGCGACGTGCCGGGTCCCATTCCCATCTTGGCGATCTTGCCCACGGCGGTTTTCCAGATCAGCTTGCCGTTGAAGTCGTAACAGTAAAGCCCTTCGGCCTCGAAGAACGCATAAACGAACTTGCCGTCGCTCACCGGCGTGCTCGATGCGTAGCTGTTCTTGCGATGGCGGTCGTCGTAAACCATGCCTTCGTACGCCGTGCGTTCCCAGAGGATTTTTCCCGAGTCGCGGTCGAGGCAAATCACCTTCAGCGTGTGTTTTCTGTCGCCCGCGACGCTGTCCGGATGAACCCATGTTTCGCCTCTTCTGACGTGATGAACGGCCTTCGCTCCCGGAACGACTTCGCCCTCGATCGATGTGGTCAAAAAGATTTTGTTATCCCAGACAATCGGCGACGAATGGCCGCGGCCGGGGAGCGCCGTTTTCCAGACGACGTTCTTATCCGCGCCCCACTCGGTGGGCAGGTTCTTCTCTTCGGAGATTCCCGCGCTCTGCGGGCCGCGCCATTGCGGCCAGTTTGCGGCGCCGTCGCGGGATTGAGCGAAGGCGCTGAAACCGCTGGCTACGCCGATAACCAATAACAATGCTAGGGTGAAATTTGCTGTCTTCATATATTCAATACAGCGATTCTCATGTTGATGAATAGCCACAGAGCACACCGCAGGGCGCCGCAGGACATAATGATTTCTCTCGGGTTCTCTGTGCCCTGCGGTGGCTAACAGTCCTTATACATTTGAAAACTGGTATAGCCAGTGGCCAATACTACCCGACTTTATTGAAAATACGCTTCAACTCGAACGAGCCTCGACTGTCGTCGATGAAATAATCAATGGTCAAGACCTTTCCGTCGGGCGATAGAGTCATTTTTCGGGCGACCCGTCTCGTCGCCTGACCATCAAGTATCTCGTCCTCGACCAGAATGCCACGGCCGTTGACGAGCCACGTCGCCTTACGCTTGCCTTTGGCGTTCGGAGGATTCTGGGGAGTGAACTCGGCTTCTCGACCGTCAAGCGTGTACTCTTCGTTGATTGTGACCTCGCCTCGCGGGCTTTTTTGCTTCGCGTCGAGCTTCACCTTCTCGCCCGAATGAGCGATCGTCATTGTCTGATCGAATTCCGGGCCGTTGCTGAAGCTCTTTGCTTTATCGAGCGTCCAGGTCCCGCTCAGGTTCGCCTTTTCGCCTTCGAAGCCGGAGGCGGAAGTGTAAAGCAGAAGCGCGAGGCAAGCGAGCAATGTTTTCAGTTTCATTCTTACCTCCCCGGCGCCTTCGGATTGGCGCTGACGCAATAGAGATTCTTCTCACCGCGAATGAAGATCATTCCGTCCGAGATCGCGGGCGACGCGTAGACGGGCTCGCCGACCGAGTTGGTCGCGATCACTTCGTGCTTCGGCCCGGCCTTGACGACGTATGTGTCGCCGTCTTCGCTCATCAACAACAGCTTGCCGTCGAACGCCACCGGCGAAGCGGTGAATGTAGCGGGCGCGGGAATGCGACCACCTTCGTAAACCACCTTGCCGGTCTTGGCGTCGAGGCATGTCAAAATGCCTCGGTCGGACATCAGGTAGATGTAATCGCCGTAGAGTATCGAAGAAGGCACGTAGGCCGTCCCCTTGTCGTATTGCCATGCGACATTCGAGTTTGTGATGTCGCCCGAACCTCCGAGTTTAATGGCCATCGTCTTTTTGACCGGGAAGCCGGCGTAAACGAAGACCATTCCGTGGCCCACGAGCGGCGTTCCGATGGCGTTGCTGCCATGACCCTTAGCCGTCCACAGTTCTTTGCCGGTCTTCGGATCGTAGGAGATGATCAGCTCATTGCCGCTGGTGATCAATTCCGCGCGCTTCTCCGCGCGAACGACCAGCGGCGTTGACCAACTCGCCTGAACTTTGCGCGGAGTCTTCCAGGCCTCTTTCCCGGTCTTCTTGTCCAACGCGACGATGAAGGAATTTTTGCCTTCGTCCTCGTCGCATTGCAGGATCACCAGGTTTTCGAAAAGCGCCGGCGAAGCCCCCGGCCCCAATCCGATGTTGGCGATTTTGCCGACGGCGGTCTTCCAGAGCAGCTTGCCTTTGAAGTCATAGCAATATAGCCCGTCGCCTTCGCCGCCGAACCAGGCGTAAATATAATTTCCGTCAGTGGCCGGCGTCGGCGCGGCGTAGCTGCCTTTGCGGTGGCGGTCGTCGTAGACTGCGCCCTCGTAAGCGGTCTGTTCCCACAAAATCTTTCCCGCGTCGCGGTCGACGCAGACGACTTTGAATGTGTGTTTGCGGTTCGCGCCCACACTGTCGGGATGGACGAAGACCTGGCCTTCGATCTTGTGCTCGACGGCCTTCGCGCCCGGGATGACTTCGCCTTCGACGTCGGTGGTCAGAAAAACCCTGTTCCCCCAGACGATCGGCTGCGAATGGCCATGGCCCGCGATCGGAGTCTTCCACTTGATGTTTTTATCGACGGCCCATTCGGTTGGGACGTTGGATTCGGATGAAACCCCCGTCCCTTCAGGGCCGCGCCACTGAGACCAATTTGCGCCGGGCGCCGCCGCGCCCGAGAACGGCTTGAATGCGGCCAGCGCAAACAGGCACAGAGTTAAAGCGGAAAGCAATAGAGTTGATACACGTATCATTATGTTTGTGGCTCCTGTCTTGGTAATGCGCAGGATCAGATCACGGTCAGGCCACATTCTCTCGGTGCAAAACTTATCGGTCGAATCTTGAAATTAGATAGGATTGCAAATCAGTAATCGGCGTACTGAAATACGCGAACGGATCAGTACCGCGAGCTGTAGCGAGCGCGACCCAATGTGAAGCGCGCTCGCTACAGCTCGCGGTACTGATCCGGCGGGCATTCCCGTACACGCAATCGCAAACTGATCTAAGCTCTCATCCTTTGTTTCCAATGCAGAACAGATGCTTATCCCCCCGAATAAACAACTTTCCGTCAGCAATTGCAATAGACGTGCGGCACGGCTCGCCGATTGAATTAGCGCCCAGCACTTCATGCTTTGGCCCGGCTTTGATCACGAATGTGTCGCCGTCGTCACTGGTCAGTAGTATCTTGCCGTCAAACGCCACGGGCGACGCGCCGTAGAACTTCGTGGCCACGGGAACGCGCCCGCCTTCGTAAACCATCTCTCCGGTCTTTGCGTCCAGGCAGGTCAGGATGCCGCCGTCGCTCATCAGGTAGACGTAGTCTCCGTACAGAATCGGCGAAGGCACATATGAAGTGCCTTTGTTATAACGCCATGCGATTTTGTCCGTGTCATCCAGGTTTCCCTGGCCGCCGAGCTTGACGGCAGTAATCACCTTCGACGGGAAACCTGATGAGAGAATCACCATGCCGTGCCCCACCACCGGAGTGGCTATGGCGTGACTCTTCAAACCTTTGGTTCGCCATATCTCCTTGCCGGTGTTCGGGTCGTAGGAAATCAGGAATTCGTTGCCGCTTACGATCAACTCCGCGCGTTGTTGGGTTTTGACTATGATCGGCGTGGCCCAACTTACCGAGATCGGACGTTTGACCCGCCAGACTTCCTGGCCCGTCTTCTTGTCCAGAGCAGTCATGAAAGAGTCTTTGCCGTCGAACTCCTGGTCGCAAAGCATGATCAGCAAGTTCTCGTGTAGCACGGGCGAAGCGCCAACACCCATCCCCATTGTGCCGATGTTACCGAGAGATTTTTTCCAGATCAGCTTGCCGTTGAGGTCGTAGCAATAAACGCCTTCCGAACCGAAGTAAGAATAGACGTATTTGCCGTCGGTTACTGGCGTGGGGGCCGCGTAATTGCCGCGTTTGTGACGGTAGTCGTAAACTTTGCCATCGTAAGAGATCTGCTCCCACAGGATCTTTCCGGTATCGCGGTCGAGGCAAAGAGTTTTGAAAGTGTGGAGTTTGTCCACTCCGTCCCATTCGGGATGTTTGAACTCTCTATCGCCCATCATCCGCTTCGGCGGTTTGTAGCCCGTGGGTTCGGGGGCGCCTTCAATGTCGGTGGTCAGGAAGACTTTTTTCCCCCAGATGATCGGCTGCGAAAATCCTTTTCCGGGGAGGGCCGTTTTCCACAGGACGTTCTTCGTCTCGCTCCATTCGGTCGGCAGATTTTTGTCGTTCGAGACGCCTTGAGAGTCAGGGCCGCGCCACTG